>ERZ779888.846-NODE-846-length-33531-cov-66.113843_pt1 | contig 33531 bp, 22 predicted proteins | sample MGYA00511245_ERZ779888 | MGnify/ENA primary metagenome ERZ779888 (study PRJEB29588, sample SAMEA2155255) | human gut metagenome | biome: human gut; feature: human-associated habitat; material: faeces | place: Denmark | collected 2008/2010 ...
GATCTTCACATTTTGTGCGATAGCGTTGATGCTTGTTTTGTCGCTTTCGGTTCTTGCCGCTTGCAACAAAAACAAACACAACTTTTCAAGCGAATGGAAAAATGACGAGCAATATCACTGGCACGAATGTGTGACCAAAAAACACACGGACGTTGCGGACAAAGCCGACCATACTTTCGATGCAGGCGTTGTCACAAAAGATCCGACAGAAGCCGAGGAAGGCGTGAAAACTTTCACTTGTACGGTGTGCGGGTATCAAAAAACGGAAGCCGTTCCTAAACTCGGACATACGTTTGATATGAACAAGTGGAAGTACGACGACGAAAACCACTGGCATCCTGCAACCTGCGGCCACACGGACGAGAAAAAAGATCTTGGCGCGCACGTATGGAACGAAGGCGTCGTCACCAAAGAGCCGACAGAAACCGAGGAAGGCGTGAAGACCTACACTTGCACCACTTGCGGCAAAACCAAGACCGCAACAATCGGCAGACTCGATCACGTACATACTTTCGATATGACGAAGTGGAGCTATGACACCGAAAACCACTGGCATCCTGCAACCTGCGGTCACGCGGATGAAAAGAAAGACCTTGCAGCTCACGTATGGAACGAAGGCGTCGTCACCAAAGAGCCGACAGAAACCGAGGAGGGCGTGAAGACCTACACTTGCACCACTTGCGGCAAAACCAAGACTGCAACAATCGGCAGGCTCGATCACGAGCATACTTTCAATATGGAAGCGTGGACGTTTGACGACGAAAACCACTGGCATCCTGCAACCTGCGGCCACACGGACGAGAAAAAAGGTTTTGCCGCGCACGAATGGAACGGAGGCGTCGTCACCACAGAGCCGAACTACGGCGTTGAGGGCGAAAAGACTTTCACCTGCACGGTATGTAAAGCAACCAAAAAAGAGCCGATAGCCGCTCTCGCAGCAAAAGACAACACTATTTCGTTTGCTAACGATTTAGTTGAGGAAAAAACCTATGACGGGTTGGCGTTTATCATTGATTCCGCGAAGGTCAATCGTCAGGGCGACGGCGAAATCACCATCACTTACAAAGGCGAAAACGACACTGCGTTTTCCGCGACCGCCCCGATTAACGCCGGCGAATATACCGTGAAAGTCAGCGTAGCAGCCACGGCGGAGTGGAAAGGCGGCGAAATCACTACGACAATCATAATCAACAAACGCGAGATAACTTTGTCCGCAGACGTTTTTGAAAGAAAACTTGGAGAAAACCTTGAAAGCGGAAAGTTCGGTTTGGCGTGCATAAACGTCGCGGCAGATACGAACAACGTCGTAGAATGGGTGACGATTGGCGCTCCCGAAACATACTATGCGATTGGCATACATACAATCAGCGCCAACGTCCTGACCGTGGACAACGACAACTTCGAGCTTAACAACGGCGTATACGACACGGTCAAATTTACCGTTTGGAACGCTCCCGATTCCTTCTATGCCGGAATCCAAGACTTGTACACCTTTTCCGGTAGCAGTGAGGTTTTGATCACAACAAATATTGCTAATGGCACGGTGAAAAAAGGCGACCAAATTTTAGTCAATGAAATCGGCAAGATAATCACCGTGAATAGAATCAAAAAGGGCACAGGCACGTCGGCGACAGAGGTTGAAACGGCAACCGCCGGTGAAGAAGTAGGCTTGTATATCGAAGGCGCAACGAGGGCTGAACTTAATCGCGGATATATGCTGTCCAAGCCCGATACGATTATCGGTTATAGCAAGGTCACGGTAACAATAAGAGTGCGCACAAAAGGCGAGGGTGGTCAAAACACCCCAATTCAGACGGGAATTAAACCGAATGTTGCTTTTGCCGACACGTACGGTGAAGTAATCGGCGAAGTTACGTTCCCGGAAGGCACGACGTTACTTGCAGGCGGTGAAATACTTGCAGGCGTCACCATTAATTTCCAAGGCAAAAAAGTCCCCGCATTTGTCGGTCGCAGGTTCACACTTAGGGTGAGCGGAAAAACTATTGCCGAGTGCGTAGTCACCGCAGTTCCTAATGCGACAAAAGTTAGGAGCGGTTTTATGTTAGGCGTCCCCGGCACCAATGTCATTGAGCCTATCGAGCTTGGCGAAAACACATTTGCGATCAACCTGAACAGAAGTGATCTCAGCGAAAAGCTTAAAAACGCCAAAGACACCGATACAATCGAAATAAAATTTATTAATAAAGGAAAGGACATCGCAAAATACACTCGCACTCCCGGCACAGGCGCGGGGGTATACAATGAAGTTGGCGGAAAAATAGTCGGTTCATATCTCATCGTCGAGTTTTATAAAAACACTGGATCTGATCCCAAACTAACCGGTAATAACGGCGAATGGGTTTTTACAGGCGAGGATATATATATCGGACTTCAAGTTGAAGTTAAGCCCGCTTCGGGAACCTGAGCGACACTGCAAACATCGTGGTAAAATAACTTAAAAGTTATTATCTGATCAAAATAACGGATAAGCGGGCGTAAAAACCCGCTTATCCGTATCGTGTTTTATAAAAATAAAGGAGACATAGATGAAGAAAAAATCTTTATTATTCCTTGCGCTTGCGTTGTCGCTGTGTCTTGCGCTGGTCGCTTGCGGTGACAAAAACGGAGGCATAAACAAACTGACCGCCGAAAGCGGCATCACCGCAGACGGCGCGTTTGAAAAAGGCTCCGCGCTGAAAGCCGAACATCATGCCGCCGAAAGCGAGCAAGGCAAGGCTGCAATTTCGGAAATCAATAAGCCGTACGACAGCGCAAAAATTGCCGTTTTCGACATCACTCTCACAAAGGGCGGCGAAAAGGCGCAGCCGAGCGGCAAGGTCAAAATCACCATGCCGAAGCCGTTCGAGGCGGACGGTTACGTCACCTATCACGTCAAGGGCGATAATACGGTGGAGGAACTCGCAACGACGGCCGACGGCAACAATATATACTTTGAAACGACAAGTTTTTCCTATTTTGTGGTTGCGGGCTTGGTAAATGCCGAAGAGCAGCATATACACACTTACGTCGAAAAGGTTACCGACAGAAACCTCGTGGACAACGCAACGTGCCAAAGAAGGGCCGTGTATCGCCTTGTTTGCAGCATTTGCGGAAGTCTGGGCAGGGAAACGTTTGAATATGGCGAACTTGCCGATCACAATCTGCGCGAGGAAAAGGGCTACGATCCTCGGTGCGAAAAAGAAGGGCTTACCCACGGCAAACGTTGCATAACCCCGGGCTGTACTTACACCGAGCAGAAGCCGATACCCGCTCTCGGACACGATATGCAGGACGTTGCCGCCAAAGAGCCGACTTGCACCGAAAACGGTTGGAAAGCATACAAGAGATGCGCGCATTATTGCGGCAAAACCGAAGGGTATGAGGAAATCGAAAAAACGGGACATAGTATGACCATACACTTTCCGCGCGTTGAGCCGACTTGCGAGAAGTGGGGCACCGAGGAGTATTACAGATGCTCCAACCATGGTTGCGATTATTGCACCGATTACAATGGGATTCCCGCTCTCGGGCACGATTTGAAATGGCACGAGCCGTGCAAGGCAACCTGCACCGAGGACGGATATTGGGGAAGATATTCCACCTGCAAGCGCGAAGGTTGCGACTATTCGTCGAAGGTGGAGAGATACGTCGAACAGGCTCTCGGACACGACCTCAAACACTACGAGGCGAAACAAGCGGACTGCTTGCCCGGCTGGGACGAGTACGACGCGTGTCAGCGCGAGGGTTGTGACTATAGCACAAAGGTGGAAATCCCCGCCAACGGCAAGCATAGTTACGTTTGCGACGTATGCACCACGTGCGGCGAGTGCAATCCCGTAAAATACACGCGCGAGGGCAATAATATCTATTTCGGCCACTGGCCGCAAACCTTGGAGCGCGACGAGAACGTAATCGCAAAACTTAACGAAGTGGCAGGAAAGCCGCCCCTTCCGCGTGATAAGGAAAATCCTTATAATTGGGAAAGTCACGAGGGTACTACTTATATGTGGCAAAAAATCGTTATATATAACGGCACAAAATACCTCGGCGTTCAAATGAACGACTATCGCGCGTCGGGGGTTTATAGTCTGCGCAGCTACATCATGAAAAACGGATATTTCACGGGTGAAGTGTACTGGTTCAAGTATGAACCGATAAAGTGGAGAATTTTAACCACAAGCGGGAATTCCGCCTTTATTATGAGCGATATCGCTTTGGATTCCTTTTCGATACAGCCCGACAGAAAGAGCGAGAATCGCGACGGCTTATTTGCTGAGTACAACAATTCGACGGGTGTCCCGGACGGAACTTACGCCAACAACTGGGAATATTGTTTCCTGCGCCAGTGGCTCAACGAAACCTTCTATAACGAGGTTTTCAACGACTTGCAAAAGGAAATCATAAAAACCACGCGCCTCGACAACAGCGCGAGAAGTTCCAACCCGAACGAGTACCCGAAGTATTACGGTTACGGGGAAAACGCAGGGAAAAACAAGTTTGCAGACCAATGCAAAGATACGGAAGATAAAATATTCCTGCTGTCTTTAAGGGACATTACCAACACGGCGTACGGATTTAATAAAGACGTATTAGCAGAAGATCCCGCAAGAAATCTGCTTGCAACCGATTTTGCCAAATTACACGGTGCGCCGATGAATACCAACGATAAAAAATACGTTACCTGGTACACTCGTTCGCCCGCTCCCGCCAACGGCAATCAGGGATACGCCACCTTCGTTCTTGACAGACATGCAAAAGGCGCCATAGATAGCATCGATTTGGTGCCCGACGGCGGCGTAGTCCCTGCGCTCTGGATAACTCTTTAAGAAATCTTACAAATAAGGCAATCGCGCCGTCTTTATCGGGCGGCTCGAACTGCCATACGGAGAATAATTATGAAAACAATAAAAAATCTTATTATAACCTTTTTCGTCATCGTCGCCATAGTCGGCGTTACCGTCATCGGCGGATATATCTACGTCCGCACGACGCACGGCATCGACCTTTTCCGCACCGCGGAACAACTGAAAACGCTCTCAAAAGACGTGGACGAATCCACGCTTTGCCCGAACGCTTACGGCGAGCAGGACTTTGCCGATATGAAAAGCGCAGTCAATGATAAAATCGACGGGCTTATCGTCTATGAAAAGGGCAAAGGCTACAACGGATACTCGGTCAATTTTGCTTCACTTGCGGGCAAAAGTATGACGGATCCGATTTTCCTCCTCGAAAAGCATGTCGGGGCGATTGCCCAGACGGTCTTTTACGAGCAAACGGGAGGCAAAATCAAGTTGGGCGATAAGGAAGTGTCCGTAACCGTCATGCAAGTCGATTTTTCGGAAATTGCCGCAAACGGCAGCGCGGATTTTGGCGTCGTGGCAAAACTCGACCTTACGCCGTTCAAGGCGGATATGGGCGGTTTCCCGTATAAGTTATTAAAAAAACATATCCCGGACAGCCTTTACGTTTCGTCCACCGTTCGCGTAGATAAGACGGAAGAAGACGGCTTTGCCTATACCGTAACGCACAAATCGCTTACGCTTAACAATCTTTCGGCTGATGATACGGCGGATCTTTTTGATACGCTAAACGCCGTGCTGAAAATAGGCACTGCCGAAAACCTGAATATGCAGGTCGGCTCAATGGCGGTAAACGCGCTGATCGGCACGAAAGACGCCATCGGTTTTGCCTATTCCATGAAAGCAATCGGGGCAAAGAGTTTCGGTTTCTGCACTATTTCGGACATAGACTTGTTTGTCGTATACTAAACGACTTAATGCAGCATATTTGCGACGTAAAGTCGCGTTTAATGCAACATATCCCCACAAAAATTAAAAGGAGATAATATTATGACACACAACAAGGCGAATAAATCAAAGATATTAGCGCTTATACTCGGTCTTACGATGTGCATTTCACTTATGCTCGGCATAGTGTTTGCAAGCCCGATAAGTACAGCGCATGCGGAAGGAGGAACACCTGTAACGGAACTTACGGTTAGTGGGCTTACCGATGCCGACGTGCCACAGATAGGCAATAATGCAACAATGCCAACTCTTACGCTTAAAGAAAGTGGGCTTGAAATCAGTAGGGTTTATTGGTTTTGTTTGAACACAAGAGAAGTTCTAAAAGACACCGACACATTCGAGTCGGGGTTTACTTACGCATTGCGTTTGCAATACTCTGTTTTAGACGGCTATGAGGGGCAAATAACCGAACCTTCAAAATTTAAACTTGACGGAGTTACCGCTTCTTATACATTACAAATAGATCCAAGCAATTACATAAGTTTCATATTTAACGTGCTTGGCAACGAAGAGTTAAGTTTGGTAAACCCAGAGAGATTGCAACTGGCTGACGGCTATGTCGGAGCGTTCGCCACAACGGATTCAATACATGTTAAAGGCGGAAAATATCCATATCAATTTTCAAATATTCAATGTCCGACGTGGTTACCATACGTTGTGACGTTGGATAATGGAAACATGTGGAAAATTTCGTTTTACGGAAATCGTCCTACAACACCTACGCTTGCTCAAGTTTTAAGTTTCACTGTTACCGACGCTGACGGGAATTCAAAAACTTTCACAGGAACAACAGGCGAAACAAAAGAAAATCCCGGAGCAATTCAAGATATTGTTGTAAAATATAATCTTCCTGACGTTGGGGCAACTTCGCCTACAAGTGAGCAACTAAAATCTGCAATTACATTGCCCCCAAACGTTGTTTGCACAGAAGCACGTGCTTATAAAACGAGTGAATACACTTCAACAACTCAGTTTACTTTTGAGAAGTGGGAAGAATATACTTTCCGTTTCAAATTGAAAACAACAAACGGAAAACTATTCGCAGGCTCTTCTCTTTTGAAAGGATACCTTGTAAGCAATAATAATTTTTCATATGATGCAAAGTTTGGTAACGTTTCGGAAAACTCACTTGTTTTAGACTTTAATGTAACCATGTATGGGGTAACTACTGAAGAGTTAGATACTTACAAAATGACAACGGAAACCTTGAAACATGCAAAAGTAGGTGTTTTGTATAATGAAAAAATAGAGTTTACAAAACCGGCAGATGTGGCGGACTCGGATATTCAGATTGAGTGTTTGGATACGCTTTACGGTGGATTATCCGTAAATGCGGACGGAACAATTACCGGCACGCCCGATGATAGAGTGTATTATGATTGGGGCAAAACAATTACTCTTAGAATAAGATATGTATATAAGACGTATATATTAGATTACAAAGAATACCAACTTGTGGTAGAGGGGTATACTCAATTATATACGCCTGATGGTAAAACCCTGAAATATAACGGAAATGAACAAATCGGTGTTGAGGAAGGCGAAGGATATACCCTTTCGGGAACATATAAAGCAACGGATATTGGGGAATATACTGCCACCGCAAAACTTAACCCGGGTTATAGATGGGGAGTTCCCGGCTCAAATCAATATGGACAAGGTGATAGAGAAATAACTTGGGAAATCGTTAAAGGTGAACAACCTGCACCGACAGGTATTACCACAGAGCAAGCAACCGTAGAAGGTAAAAATGACGGCAAAATACTTGGTGTTACTACCGATATGGCATATAGACCATATAACAATGGCTCATATATTGACTGCACGGGAACAACGATTGAAAATCTTGCGTCAGGCAAGTATGAAGTAATATACAAGAATAACGCAAATTATTACGCAAGCGAGCCAACCGTTGTAGAAATTACCAACAAATACGAAAAGACAGATTTTAAGATTACGACAGCAACCTTGCCTAACGGCAAATGCGGTGTGGAATACAATGCAAAAATCGACGTTGCTTGTCCTACGGGAGATTTATCAAAGGTTGAAATTAAGAATTATAACGAAGCAGGCTATCAAGTTTGGGGGCTAAATCTTGCAAAAGACGGAATAATTAGCGGTAAACCCGATAAAAGTTATGGAAATGGTCAAAAGAACGTTGAGTGGAGAGTTAGATACTACTATGACGGTATTTTGATGGCTGAAAAGACTTACTTCCTTGACATAGAGGGATATACCGTGCTTTCGTTTGTTTCGGGCAATCAAAATCTGATATATAACGGTAGCGAGCAAATCGGCGTCAGCGAAGGCGAAGGATATACCCTTACAGGCACAACAAAGGCAACCGACGCAGGAAATTACGTTGCAACCGCAACACTTAAACCGGGCTACCGCTGGGATACAACTTCTACGGCAATACAATTTGCTAATCATAATATCAATTGGAGTATAGCCAAAGCAAACAAAGACGCACCTGTCGGCGTAAAAGGATTTAATACTTCCAACGTCGGAGTAAATGACGGCAAGATAACGGGCGTCACAACAGATATGGAATATAGGGTTGTCGGTGGCACCACTTATGCCGACTGCATGGGAGCAGAAATCACAGGACTTGCAAAAGGACAATATGAAGTTAGATATAAAGAGTCTAAAAACTACAAAGCAAGCGCTCATGTAACAATTACCATTGCCGAAACCGAAGTCATTACTTATACGGTTACCGTAACAAACGGAACTGGTGGCGGTGAATTTGAAGAAGGCACAAGCGTTACTCTTACCGCAAATACTCCGGGTGTCGGCGAAAGATTTACAGGTTGGACTTTGACAGGAGTATCGGTTGCAGACACAACACAGACCGAAATTACTTTCAATATGCCTGCAAATGCCGTAACCGCAACCGCAAATTATGAAATAATCACTTACAACGTCAACGTAGAAAAAGGAACTGCAACCCCTAACAAACCTGCACAAGGCGTTAAGGTTACTATCACGGCAAACGAGCCTGAAAAAGGATATAAGTTTGATAGATGGATTACCGATTCTACTGACGTATCGTTCTTGAATGCTACAAGTCAAGAAACTACCTTTACTATGCCTAACCACGACGTTACCGTTACGGCAACTTACGTAAAAGCGACCTATAATATTTCGGTTACCGATTGTGTAGCGAAAAAAGGCGAAGATATGGTGGGATATGCGTATTATGGCGACGTGATTAAAGTGACGGCAAACACCGCTCCTACGGGAAAAGTATTCGATACGTGGGTTGTAACAGGACTTGATACAACCGATATGGATTTGACCAACCCTGAAATCACTTTCAATATGCCGGCAAGTAACGTAACCTTCAAGGCTACATATAGAAACTTAGAGAATTTTGTTGTCACCGTTGAAGGCGGAACAGGCGCAGGAACATATAAAGAAGGAGAAAGCGTAACCGTTACCGCAAACGATCCGGCGGAAGGCAAAGTTTTCAAAGGCTGGAAAGACGAAAGCGGAGAAATCGTAAGCACCGAAAAGAGTTATACCTTCAAGGTATCGGGAGAAAAAACCCTTACGGCTGTGTATGACGATATGCCTTCGGGCGGTGGCGAAATCACCCCGCCTGCCAAAAAGGACGGTCTTTCGGGCGGACAAATTGCAGGTATCGTAATCGGTTCAGTAGCGGTCGCAGGAATCGGCGGATTTGCCGTTCTTTGGTTCGCAGTCAAGAAAAAGAGCTTTGCAGATTTAATCGCAGCAATCAAAGCATTGTTCACCAAAAAAAAATAAGATGAAACAATAACAACGAGCCGTTCGCAGTCATTGCGGACGGCTCTGATTTTTAAAGGCGATATTTTGATTTATAGGAGCGGCTATGGCTAACGAAACACACAAAATCGGCGGAACTCGCTCAAAAGATAAATCGCGGATTAAAAGAGAGTTGGAGCAAAGGTCAGACGACCGGCGGACGAACATTCTTCGGATACGACGTTATCGACAAAAAATGCGTTATCAACGAATACGAAGCGAATATCGTTCTTGAAGCATTTACCAATTCGGAAATCGTCGCTATAAAACAAAAAATATCCCGAGGTTTCTCGGGATATTTTCGTTTTTGCGTTATGCTTCAGGATACACGACGATTTCGATGTCCGAAAGAGGGAAGGTGCAGCACGGATGAACGTAGCCGTAGTCCAAATCCGCAAGGCGTCTGCCGTCAACGGATTTAGGGACGTAAACCTTGCCGGAAACCAGCCTGCTGTGGCACCAACCGCATTCGCCGGATCTGCAATGCGCAGGAACGCGAATGCCGTGTTTTTCGAGAGAAGAGAGAACGGTGTCCTCAACGGAAGCTTCCACAACCTGTTTTTCGCCGCGAACGTTGACGGTGATTTTGCAGGTAGGGGCTTCAGGGGCAACGTAGTCGGCTTCCTTTTCAGGGTTGTGATATTCGCCGAACAGCTCGTGTCTGACAAATTTTTGTCTGATGCCGAGTTTTGCTATTTCTTTGTCGGCAAAAACGTACATGGCCTGCGGTCCGCACATAAACACCGAGTAGTCTCCTTCCGGCGCGTACTTTTTGATAAGCTCTGCCGTCAGGAAGCCGGATTCGCAGCCTTCTGCCGATTCGTCGCTTAAAACGTACACAACCTTGACTTTATCGCACGATTTTGCAATTTCGTCAAATTCGTTTTTGAACAAAACGTCTTTTTGCGTGCGGGAGCCGTAAAGCAGAACGAGGTTTGCGTCTTCGTCGCCGTCGGCTATCGCGTGCGCCAAACTTAAAAACGGAGTGATGCCACTTCCGCCCGCAAGGCCGATGACGGTGGCCGCGTCGCGCAGAGGTTCGTAGCAGAAGTGTCCGAGAGGAGCGGAAATTTCAAGCTCGTCGCCGACTTTGAAATTGTCGAAAATATAGTTGGTTGCAAGTCCGTCCTTGACGCGTTTGACGGTGATTTTGTATTCTCCGCCAAGTGCCGCTTTCGGGGAAGAAGACAGGGAATACGGACGGTTCAAGGTTATTTGGCCGATCGTGAGGCTGACGGAAATATATTGCCCTGCGGAGAAATAGGCGAGAGCGGTCGTGCCTTTTTTCTCGTTCGGAACGAGGGTGAAGGTTTTGACGTCGCTTGAAATTTCGTCTATTTTCGAAATCACGACGAACTGACGTTTCGGGTGCAAGGCTTTTGCGATTGCGTTTGCACGGTACGATTCGAGTGGCGGAATCGGAGTTGCCGGAGCCTTGTCGATGGTTTCGGTTCTTAAAGGCTGAACTTTTGTGAACTCTATCGGATTTAACGAAGAAATGTTAGGTTTTTTCATATCAGTTGCCTCCTTTCAGTCTTCTGATGACGGTGTTTGCCGCCGATTCGCCGGTGATGTAGGCGGAGCTGTAGCCGTCGCCGCGGACGTTGTGGCCGCCGCAGTAGGTGAGGTTTTTCACGGTGTAGTCGGTTGCGTTTTGGGAGATACGCGCCATGATGCTGTCCCAACCGGAAAGCTCGTAGCCGTAAATTTCGCCGTCAGGCGTGCCGAGGTATCTTGCAAAGGTAACCGGCGTTGCGACTTCGATTTCCTCAATGTGCGGCATAATGCTGACGCCCAAAACCTTTTCGCTGTCTTCTATGAAGCGTTTGGCGACGTCGTTTTTCCATTTTTTGTAGTTTTCAGGCGACAAATCCGCAGGGATTTCGTTGCCGAAAAGCGGAATGGTGTAGAAAAGCGTGCTCGTACCTTCAGGCGTGCAATCCGGGATTACCGCGTTCAGGCAGTTGACGACGTAATAATAGCCGTCAAGGCGTTTGTCGAAGCACTTTCTCGGGTTGCCGTCCTTGGAAATGAAGACGGTGTAGTCATTAAGCCCCAGTTCTTCCTTGGTGCAGTCGAGGCCGAGATATATCGTTACGAAGGTTATGCCCAGTTTTCTGCTGTTGGCAAGGCGCAATTCGCGTTCAGGCACGAATTTCGGGGCGGACATTTCGTAAACGTTGTTAGGAATGACGTTGGAAATGATTTCTTTCGCAAAAATCTGCTCGCCGTTTGCCAGTTCAACGCCCTTGCAGGAGCCGTCTTCGTTGTAGAGGAACTTGGTTGCAGGGGAGTTGTACCACACTTCGCCGCCGTTATCGGTGATTGCCTTTTCGATGGCAAGGCTCAGTTCGTGCGAGCGTTTGTACGGCATGGCCGCGCCGTCGTTGACGTAGGATTCGACCATGGTCATATAGTGGAAAGCCGAAAGCTCGTCGGTAGGAACGCCCAGATAGCACCAGTAGGTGTTGAGAATGTTGCGCGCTTTTTCAGGCATGCCGAGGGCTTTTTCGACGTCCTCAACGCTGTGTGAAGCCGATCTCATAAAGTCGCCGTGCTTGAAGAGCATAACGAGCGGGTTCGGTTTGCCTTTCTTTTTGTAGATATAGGAAAGGGTTTCTTTGTTTTTGCCGTCCAGATCGAAAAATGCTTTGACCGACGCGCGGCAACCCGGAACGGCCTTTTCCATGTCGTCGCAGAAGTTTTCTTCCCCTGCGCGAAGCTTCACGTCATAGCCGTTTTCGCCGGTGCAGATTGCGCGGAAGGTGTTGTTTTCGTACCTCCAGTCGATCTTCGCCCCGATTTTGTCGAACAAGTTGTAAATTTCGTTTGGTTTTTCCTTCGTTCCGACGCTGCAAAGCTCGTGCAACGACGGCTCGAATTCGAATCTGCCTCTTTTGAACGATGAAGCGCTGCCGCCCGGAATATTATGTTTTTCAACCAGCAACGTTTTCAGCCCCGCTTTTGCGGTGAGTGCGGCAGCCATCAAGCCGCCGTTGCCGCCGCCGACAACGAGAACGTCGTAATTTTTGCTCATAGGTTTCCTCCTGTTATTTACTTAACTATATTATATTTCCCCATTTTTTCAATGTCAATGCCCACTTGAATTTTTTTGCTCACCGTTTTTGATTTTTTGCGCTTTTGTGCCAAAACCACACAAAAAACCGCTTGCGATTTTAGGTTGCGCCGCAAAAGACGTTTCCGTTTTAGCAAAATTTTCCGCTTTGGCGCGTGAAAAAGATATTTATCGGCAGTAGACAAACGCCTGTTGTGGTAGTATAATTGACGTAGCGACAGGGAGAATAACGGGAATCATAGAAAGAGGAAATTTTATGAAAAAACGTTTATTATTCAAATTTATTTTCGTTGTGCTTGTCATAGTGGTTATGCTTATGGCGTTTGCAAGCTGCGGGAAGGGCGATTCTCCTTCGCCGGACAATCCTGACACGCCGGACAATCCTGACACGCCGGACAAACCGGATACGCCGGACAAACCGGATACGCCGGATAAGCCTGACACGCCCGATACGCCCGACGTCCCGGACACTCCGGATAATCCCGACAATCCAGATACTCCTGACGTCCCCACAGAAGACTACAAAACCGAGGAGTTCTGGACGCAAAACGGAAGCAAAAACATTTATTGCAAATTATATTTTCCAAATGACGAGCTTGCCTCGCACCCTGCGGTGATTTTGTCGCACAGCGCGTTTCTGACGGGAAATTCCCTCGCGGCGTATGCCAAAGGCTTTGCGGACAGGGGATACGTTGCCTGCACGTTTGATTTTTGCGGCGGAAGCAATTCCTCGAAAAGCGACGGCAAAGTCAAGGAAATGACCATTTTCTCCGAAGTGGCCGACCTCAAAGCGGTGATTTCGGCGGTATCGGCGCGCGAAGACGTCACGGACGGCGGCGTGCTTTTGGTGGGGACCAGCCAGGGCGGACTGGTGACTGCGCTCACCGCAAACGGTATCCCCGAAGCGGTTTCGGGCATGATTTTGCTGTATCCTGCGTTCAACATTGCCGATCAGGTGAAAAAGTACGCGTCAAATCCGCTTATCCCCGACAGCCTTATCCCTTACGGAAAAACCTTCATAAGCTCGCTGACCAACTACGACGTGTACGAGCATATCGCCGCATTCGACAAGCCCGTGCTTATCGTTCACGGCACAAACGACCGCACCGTGCCGATATCCTATTCCGAAAAGGCGCAGACGATTTATTCCGATTGCGAGCTTAAAAAAATTCTCGGGGCAGGGCACGGCTTCAACGCGGCAAACTACAGCGTCACGGATTACGACTCCTTGGTTTGGGGCTTCGTCGACGAATATCTTGCAAAACTCGCATCTTAAAACGTCAAAATAAAAAGCCCCTCTCGGAAAGCGAGAGGGGTTTGTTGTTAGTGTTTTGAAGAGACGGTGATTTCGCCGTTCGAGGCGTCGACGACGATGGTGTCGCCTTCGTCCATGTTGCCCTTAAGGATTGCTTTGGCAACCTTGGTTTCGACGTTGCTTTCGATGTAACGTTTAAGCGGTCTTGCGCCGAAGGTTACGTCGTAGCCGCCGTCCACGATAAGGTTTTTGGCCGCGTCGGTAACCTGCAGTTTGAGGTTCTGTTTTTCAAGGCGCGATTGCAGTTTGGTCAGCATGATGTCGATGATCCTGAAGACATTTTCGCGAGTGAGCGGCGTGAAGAGAACGGTGTCGTCGAGTCTGTTCAGAAATTCCGGACGGAAGGTCTGCTTCAGAAGTTTGTCGATTTGTTCTTTCGCCTCGTCGGAGATGTTGCCGTTTTGGTCGATGCCGTCCAGAATGGCGCCGCTGCCGAGGTTGGAGGTCAGAATGATGATGGTGTTTTTGAAGTTAACCGTTCTGCCTTGGCTGTCGGTTATGCGGCCGTCGTCGAGAACCTGCAACAAAATGTTGAAGACGTCGGGGTGCGCTTTTTCGATTTCGTCGAAAAGAACCACGGAATAAGGTTTTCTTCTGACTGCTTCGGTGAGCTGACCGCCCTCGTCGTAGCCGACGTATCCCGGAGGCGCGCCGATAAGACGCGACACGCTGAATTTTTCCATATATTCCGTCATGTCGATACGCACGATGTTGCGTTCGTCGTTGAAAAGATAGGAAGCAAGCGTTTTTGCAAGTTCGGTTTTGCCCACGCCCGTAGGGCCGAGGAACAGGAAAGATCCGATAGGTCTGTTTTCGTCGGAAATGCCCGCTCTCGAACGAAGCACCGCTTCGCTGACGGCGTTTACGGCTTCGTCCTGACCGATGACGCGTTTGTGCAGTTCGTCGGCAAGGTGCAGAAGCTTTTCTTTTTCGCTTTCCATAAGCTTGGTGACGGGAATACCCGTCCACTTCGAAACGATTTTTGCGATTTCGTCGGAGGTAACTTCGTCGCGGAGCAGAGAAGTTCCGTTTTTGGATTTTTTCTCGGCTTCCTCAAGCTTTTTGGTCAAGGCCGGCAAGGTGCCGTATTGAAGCTCGGCCGCTTTGCCGTAGTCGCTGCGGCGTTTTGCGTCTTCGATCTGAAGATTGACGCGGTCGATTTCGGCCTTGGTGTCCTGAACGCCGTTTATTTCTTTCTTTTCGTTTTCCCATTGCGCCTTCATTTCGTTGAACTTATCGTGAAGGTTTGCAAGTTCTTTTTTGATTGATTCGCGACGCTCGACGGAAAGCTTGTCGGTTTCCTTTTCAAGCGCCATTTCCTCTATCTCCAGCTGCATGATTTTGCGGCTGATGACGTCCATTTCGGTCGGCATGCTGTCGATTTCCGTCCTGATCATGGCGCAGGCTTCGTCCACAAGGTCGATTGCCTTGTCCGGCAGGAATCTGTCGGAAATGTATCTGTCCGAAAGCGTTGCCGCCGCAACCAAAGCCTGGTCGTGAATACGCACGCCGTGGAAGATTTCGTATCTTTCCTTCAGTCCTCTCAAAATGGCGACGGTGTCTTCAACGGTAGGTTCGTTCACCATAACGGGTTGAAAACGACGCTCCAGGGCAGGATCTTTTTCGATGTATTTGCGGTATTCGTCCAAAGTGGTTGCGCCGATGCAGTGCAGCTCGCCCCTTGCAAGCATAGGTTTTAAGAGGTTGCCCGCATCCATGCTGCCTTCGGTTTTGCCTGCGCCTACGATGGTGTGCAGTTCGTCGATGAAAAGCAGCATACGGCCGTTTTGTTTTTTGATTTCGTTCAGAACGGCTTTCAGCCTTTCTTCGAATTCGCCGCGGTATTTTGCGCCCGCAATAAGCGCGCCCATGTCGAGGGCAAAGATGTGTTTGTCCTTAAGTCCTTCCGGCACGTCGCCGCGAACGATACGCTGCGCCAGCCCTTCCGCTATTGCCGTTTTCCCGACGCCCGCTTCGCCGATAAGAACCGGGTTGTTTTTGGTTTTTCTGGACAGAATACGAATGACGTTTCTTATTTCGTCATCACGGCCGATAACCGGATCCAGCTTGCCGCTTTCGGCGCGTTCGACCATGTCGTGGCCGTATTTTTTCAGTACGTCGTATGTGTCTTCGGGGTTGTCTGACGTAACTTTCGTGGTTTTAACCTGCGAAAGCGCGCTCATAAAGCCTGCTTTTGTAAGTTTGACTTTTGCAAACGCCGCCTTGAGGGCAGGGGAAGGATTGTCCAAAATCGCCGCGAAAATGTGTTCGACGCTGACGTATTCGTCGCCCGCGGATTTGGCAAGCTTGCCTGCCTCCGAAAGCATAAGCGACGCGTCGCCCGACAGATAACATTCGCCCGCGCCCGAGCCGGTTACGGAAGGGAAGGACGACAATATTTTGTCGGTTTCTCTCAAAAGTGCGTCGGAATCGGCGCCGCACTTCGTTACGAGCTTCGGGATAAGTCCGTCTTCGTCGGAAAGAAGGGCGTAAACGATATGTTCCGAAAACAATTGCTGATGATGTCTTTCAAGCGCAATGTTCTGCGCGTTGTTTATTGCGTCAAGCGCTTTTTTGGTGTATTTACTAAAATCCATAAGTCATACCTCCTTTGAAATATGATAGGTTCGGGAAAAGGTTTTCCCGTGAGGTGCTTCCATATTTTAGCACTCTCGCTCTTCGACTGCTAATTATAACACCATTTTCCCATTTGTCAATAGATTTTGGAAAAAAAGTCAAAAAATCCCGAAATTTTTTTGACAAAGTGCTAAATAATAATTTATAACAGAATTGTACTTTAGTCCAAAAATCGCTTTACAAACGCCGAAGCGGTGTGCTAAAATTAGACTATAATACAAAAATAAGGATACTTATGTCAAAAGCTCTATTGAAAACGGAAGGAAAAAAGGTAACGACGCATAAACAAATTATGCACACCGCAAAAAAATTATTTGAGGAAGAGGGCATCTCGGGCGTCAAAATCGAACGCATCGCCCACGAAACGGGCATCTCCAGAAGCACGTTTTTCACGCATTTCAATTCGCTCGATCAACTGCTGAGGGAGCTTGCGGACGAAGAAATCAAGGACCTTTTCGCCGCCGCAAGAAACAGCAATCGCGGAGTTTTTGAGAGAGTCCTTCTTTGTCAGCTGGTGGACGACACCGTTCCGTATCCTTATCTGTGCATGGAACTGTTCGTCAAAAATCTTTTGAGCCGCGAGCCGTGCAACTTTCAGGAGCTTGACGACGCGCTGCAAAAGACTATATCGGAAAGTGCCGCTTACAACGCGGCGAAAAAGGTATTTTCCCCAAAAGAACTTTCCGCCCTTTTGATCGGTTCCTATTTCGGACTTGTGTTTCAGAAGTTTATGCGTGGCGAAGCCTTCGGCGACGGAGAGGACGTCAAACTGACGATAAACAAATTCATAACCTTAATAACAAACAGAGTGGAGGATAAACTATGAGCAACGGTAACGGTATCAGCAAATGGCCAGACGCAAATCAAATCTACAAAGAACTTGCGGATTTAACTTCAAAACCGATTTGGTGCGTATCCGACGAGTATCTTAAAAAGGTTCTCGATCACTACGAAATCAACTGCAAAGGCAGCAAGGCAATCACCACGGAAGCCAAAAAGTATATTCCGGGCGGCGTACAACACAACCTTGCTTTCAACTATCCGTTCCCACTTTGCATGGACAAAGCGGAAGGCGCTTATCTTTACGATCGCGACGGCAACAAATATTTCGACTTTTTGCAGGCCGGCGGCCCGACCATTTTGGGCAGCAACTATCTGCCTGTAAGGGAAAAGGTTTTTGAGCTTCTCAACACCTGCGGCCCTGTTACCGGTTTGTTCCACGAGGGCGAACTTTTGCTCGCCAAAAAAATCAACGAACTTATGCCAGCGTGCGAAATGTTCAGGATGCTGGGTTCCGGCACCGAATCCGTCATGGCGGCAATAAGAGTGGCGCGTTGCGCAACCAAACATAAACGCATCATCAAAGTCGGCGGCGCTTATCACGGCTGGTCCGATCAGATGGTTTACGGCCTGAAGATCCCCGGCAGCAGACAATTTTTGGAAAGCCACGGCATCCCTGGCAGCTACAAAACCACCGACGAAGTCAGACCTAACGACCTCAAGATGCTTGAGAAAATGCTCAGACTCAACAAATTGAAGGGAGGCACGGCGGCGGTCATCGTCGAACCTGTAGGTCCTGAAAGCGGCACCCGTCCGGTGGACTTCGACTACAACGAAAAAGCCAGAATTCTGGCCAAAAAATACGGCGCTCTCTTCATCTTCGACGAAGTCGTTACCGGTTTCAGAGTCGGCATTCACGGCGCTGCGGGCTACTTCTTCGGCGACAAATACAAGGTTGACGACACCCCTGTTTTCGTTGACGGCAAACCTTGGATGATCGACGACAAAAAAATCGAGAACGGCAAAGTCGTCAAATTCCGTCGTCAGGGCACCGGCAGAGATATGTATCCTGACCTCACCGTATTCGGCAAAATCGTTGCGGGCGGCTATCCTTCCGCAGGCGGCGTAGGCGGCAAGAAAGAATACATAGGCCTTATGGCGGCAGGCCTTGCGGGCATGGGCAAAAAAGCGTACGTCGGCGGCACCTTGGCGGCCAACCCGCTCAGCTCCTACGCAGGCTACCTCGCAATCTGCGAAATCGAAAAACAAAACGCTTGCGAAAAAGCCGGCCATGCAGGCGACAGACTTACCGCCGGCCTCAAAGAGCTTATCAAAAAGCACGGTCTTCCGTTCGTGGTTTACAACACCGGCAGCATCGTTCACCTCGAATGCACCGGCGCAATGAGCTTCGATTTCTCCAGCTTCAACATCTTAAAATCCCTTATTCCTATGCTGAAGAAAAAACCTGAAATGCTCCGACGTAAAGTGGCAATGGAACAGATGGGCGCGGCATACGCGGCAAACGGAATCATCACCCTTGCGGGCAGCAGGCTTTACACTTCCATGGCAGACACCGACGAAGTTATCGACGCCGCTTTGGAAAAATTCGACGAAGTTTTCGCGCACGTAACCGAGTGCACCAGAAATCTGGATAAATAGTAACCGAATTTGCCCTGCGGCAAAACCGCAGGGCAATAATATTATTCGCCGCAATTTTTATAGGCGAGCAACGCCCTCAAAAAGGAGAAATTATCATGAATGAAAAAATGGTACAAAACGTCATCGACTACGCCAAAAAACTTTCCTCAGAAGGTTTGGCAAGCGAAAACGCAAGCATAACTTTCCGTCACGAAAACGAGTTTTATACGACCAAACAAGGGGTTGATTTTGCAAATCTGACCGCTGACGACGTGCTTTTTGCCGACTTGGACGTTTTTGATCCGGACAAACTGGACGATAGAACCGCCAAAAAACTCGGCGGCGACGTGTATGCGCTGAATCTCGTGGACGGCGCTGACGCCGTTATAAGAATCGACACCGACTACACCTTGGCTTGCGCCGAAAAAGGCAAAAGCGTTCCGCCGGTTCTTGACGATATGAGTCAGATTTTGGGCGTAAAAATCAAGTGCGCCGCGTCATCGGTGCCGAAAGACCTTGCGAAGGCGCTTGCGGGCAAACGCGCTTGCCTCATAAAGGGCGAGGGCGCGCTCACCGTGGGCAGAAGTCTGGACGAAGCCTTCACTGCGGCAATGGTTATGGAAAAAGCTTGCAGAACCCACGTCAGGGTTACTGCTCTCGGCGGCTCGCATAACCTCGGTTTTCTGGACGCCAACCTGCAACATTTCATCTACAAAATCAAGTACAGCAAAACCAATCAGGCGGCCAAAATCGCCAAAGAACAAGAGGAGGCCTGACATGAAAACAGAATCCGAACTCAGATGGCTCATAAAAGACGCAGGCGTTCAGATGCTTGCCGAAAACCTCGTGCAGGGCACCTGGGGCAACATATCCGTTCGTATCGACGAAAAGCACATGCTGTGCACGCCTTCGGGGCTCGATTACGTCGATCTCACCGTGGACGATATGAGCGTGGTGGACATCGACACTTTGGAATGGGTGGGCAGCAAAAAGCCTACTTCCGAACGAAAAATCCACGCGGCAATCTTGCGCGACAGGCCTGAAATCAACGTGGTTCTGCACTCGCATCCGTCGGAATGCAGCGTGTTCGCTTCCGCAAGGAAGGACCTTCCGATAACCGATCCCGAGCTGAAGGAGCTTCTGGGCGGCGATATTCGCTGTGCCAAGTACGCTCTTCCGGGCACCAAGGGCCTCTGCAAAAACACCGTTGAAGCAATGAAGGGCAGAAAGGGTTGCTTTTTGGCAAATCACGGCGTGTTTGCCTGCGGCGAAAGCATGGAGCTTGCCTTCGAGGCCATAAGGGCAATGGAAAAGGGTTGCAGAGATTATATCGAAGCGCAGACGGCAAAGGCTCTGGGCAAATCGTCCTATGGCGTCGGCGACGACGTAGTGCTGTTCCTGAAAAAATAAACAAAAAGTCAAAAAGCGTCTCTTTCGGGGCGCTTTTTTGTTTTATGTCACAAAAATAGTTGAATAATAGCATTAGTTATGTTACACTTTTGGTGTAGGAGTATATTATTTATGAAAATTTATAGAAAATATAGAAATTTTGGTATTTTAGGTGTTTTTCTTTTGTTTGTTTTTGGCCTATCTTTTAAAAACGACACATTTATTATGGTTTGTTCGGGTTTAATTACCATATGGTTTGTTGGTTTGATTCCCATGGCTCTAATTGGTAAGAGAAGAGAATACAAAGCAAAAGAAAACTTTGATAAGTTAGTGGAACTCGAACTGAAAGAAAAATTAGAACAGCAAAAAGCAACAGAAAGAGAGAATATGAAGAATTAAGTTATAAAATACCTATAAATCATTAAAAATAACAATCTTTATTTTAGCTCAAATTAACACTTATACTGTAGGAAACTGATTTTATCTTTATTGCCGTTCAAAAAAGCCGACTCTCAAAGGGGGCGCTTTTTTGTTTGGTTTTTATGTTGCAAACGCGGTGAAAATGGGGTATAATATATCTTACAAAAAACGTACAGGGGAAAAACCATGAAAGAAAAGAAACCTATTTCCGCAAAACGGATAGTTTTAAGCGTCGTTGCAGTCATCGTTGCCATTCCTCTTCTTGCAATGACGTTCATGTTTGCCCTCAGGGGCTTTGCAAACATACCGCGCGTCAAGGAAAGCGAAATACCCGCTTCCGACAACGCATATATCGTGTCCGAAACCTTGATGTCGGCGCACCGAGCAGGGCGCAAAACGGCGCCTGAAAACACGATGGCGGCTTTTTCCAAGTGCATAGACATTATGGAAACGGAAGGCTACGTCATCGACATTCTGGAATTTGACCTTCAACTCACCAAAGACGAACGCCTTGTGCTTTTGCACGACGACACCTTGGACCGAACCAGCAACTGCGAAGAAGTCGAAGGCTTCGGCAAGGACAGCAAGGTTATCGACCACACTTTGGAGGAACTCAAAACCTTGGAAATGTGGCACGACTACGACGGCACCGACTTTGAAGAGGGCAAAGCGCGCATCTGCACCTTGGAAGAAGTGTTCGACTATGTCATAACCGAAAAGGGCTACGTCGATATGTGCTACATCATCGAAATCAAAGACAGCGGCGCGGTTGGCGAAAAGGCCATGGACAAATTGTACGAAATCATGGTGAACTACGACGTTCTGGACAAAGTGATCGTCGGCACCTTCCAGAAAAACGTAACCGCCTACATCGACAAGGAATATTCTTCCCGCGGCGTAACCCGTTCGGCTTCCATAATGGAAGTGGTGGAGTTCTATTTTGCATTCTGCTTCAACGCGGACCTTGCCAAAAAGAACGTCGGCTACTCGGTATTGCAGATTCCGACCGACGCGTATATATTCGTGGATCTCGGCAAAAAGAGCGTCATCGACTACGCGCATAAGTATGGAATTGCCGTTCAATTCTGGACGATAAACGATCCGGAAGAAATCGAACAGCTTATCCGCGACGGCGCCGACGCAATCATGACCGACTATCCCGACACCGCTTGCGCAATCGCCGAAAAACTCAAAAACAAAGCATAATCATCAAAAAAGCCGCGATAAACGCGGCTTTTTGTTTTGTCGTTACAAAATCAAAAGAATCACGGGGATTGTTAAAAGGCAGAATATCGTGGACAAAAGCACGCTGTCGGCGGCTTGTTTTTGTCCTTCGCCGAAAAGCTCCGAAAGGTTGAGCACCACGCTTGCCGTCGGGCAGCAGCAGGTGATGCAAAGCACTTGTTTCAAAAGTTCGGGGATATTCAGGGGGAGAGTTATTGCCCATGCGGCCAGCGGGAAAATCACCAGCTTGACGGCGGACGAAAGGTAGCACTTGCCGTTTGAAAACAGTTCTCTGACGCTTACGGTTGCAAGGCGCATGCCCAAAATCAGCATACAAAGAGGAGCGGTCATTTTGGCAAGAAGCGAAACGATGCCCCCTAAGTCGAAGCCTTCCGTCGGAAGCTTCGTCCCCGTAAAGAACAGCGGCAGGGCCACGAAAAGCACCAACGTCGCGGGATTGAGAACCAGCTTTTTGACTTTTATGTATTTTTTGTCGCAGGTGATGAGCGCGCACCCCAGAGTCCAGGCCATAAGGTTCATGCTGACGGCGAACATCGCCGAATACGCAAGCGCGTTCGTGCCCGGAAGCAGTTTTTCCAGAAGCGGCACGCCGAAGTAGCCCACGTTTCCGAAAACGGAAGCGCAGACGGCAATCCTTGCGCCGACGTCCCCGCGAAGGCGTTTGCCGAAAACCGCCCCGACTGCGGCCAAAATCACAATTTGCAGCGCAGTGCAGATGCCGAAAAAGAAAAGCATGTTCTTAAACAGCTCCTTTTCGTACGTTACCGAATCGAACTGGTACATCGTCAGGCACGGCTGACAGACGTAGAGAAGCACTTTTGCAAAGGAAGAAATATGTTCCTCCTTAACGGCTTTGGTTTTCACCAGAACGAACCCGGGAACGGCATAGATCAGCATAACGAGGACGGCGCCTGCCGTGATACCGAAATCCATATCCACCTCAAAAAGTTTCTGCTTTTATTTTAGCAAAAAACCGTTCCCGTTGCAACAAAAAACAAAGCGGAAGAATCCTTCCGCTTACATTTTTATTTTCCCGTATCTTCGGGTTGCAGACAAACCACGCCTTGCTTTGCCTGACAGAGCGGGCAGGTTTCGAAGGCTTTTTTGCCGGTTTCCGAATAGCCGCATCCGCCGCAAGTCCAGGAAACCGCCGATTTTTTGTTGTAGAGCGTTCCGTTCTTCATGGCTTCGTGAAGCTTTTGGAAGGTTTTCGCGTGCTGTTTTTCCACCTCGATTATGTTTTCAAAAAGGCCGGCAACGTCCGAAAAACCTTCTTTTCTTGCCGTTTCGGCGTAGAGCGGATAAACCTTTTCGGCTTCGTCGAGTTCGTCTTCGGCGGCAAGCCTGAGGTTTTCGGTCAGATCCCATTTCTCTCTGAAAGGATAGCCGCTTTGAACGTCTATGTTGTCGATGGTACGGTTCCCCGCGCTCTGAATGAAAGAGTAGAACATGCGGGAATGGTTAAATTCGTTGTAGGCGATTTTGTCCACAACTTCCGCAAGGGCGGTGTAGCCTTGCTGACGGGCGCCGTATTCGATGTATTCGTATCTGGCTCTCGCCATACATTCGCCTGCGAACGCTTTTGCCAAATTCAAAATTGTTTTGCTTTTTTCAAGTTCCATATAAACCTCCTGTTTTGGTTATATTATTAACCTGCGCAAAAAAGTTTATACGAAAAAACCCCCGAATTACGGGGATTTTTTTGCATTCGTTTTAAGGTTTGATTTTGTCTTCGCCGAGGAAGAACACGGCCAAAATGCCTTTTCCGCAGTGCGTGCCGATGATAGGTCCGATGAAGTCGATGACGACGTTGACGTCAGGCGTATTTTCCTTGATTTTGGCCGCAACCCATTCCGCGTCTTCCGGCGCGCTTCCGTGCTGAACCCAGACTTCGTCGTTTTTCCAACCCTTGCTCTTTATGACGTAGTCATCGACGAGCGCTTTGAGGCTGGCTTTTCTGCCCATAACCTTTTGAATAGGGATAAGTCTGCCTTCGGTGTCAACGTGAAGAACGGGCTTTAGGTTCAGACCGCTTCCGATGACAGCGGCGGTTTTGCTGACGCGGCCGCCACGATAGAGGTGGAACAGATTCTGAACGGTGAAGAAGTGAACGCAATGTTCTCTGACGTCTTCCGCAAAGGCCAGAAGCTCGTCAAAGCTTACGCCTTCGGCGCGTTTTTTAAGCACCTGCCAAACCATAAAGCCTTCACCGCCCGAAGCCGCCTTGCTGTCCACAACGGCAATTTTACGGTCAGGAAACGCTTCTTTAAGTTCGGTTTCTGCAATTTTCAGCGCGTTGTAGGTTCCGCTGAGGGCGCTTGAAAAACAGATATGCAAAACGTCGAAGCCTTCTTTAAGGATAGGAGTGAAGAATTCTATTGCCGTTTCGGTGTTTATAAGCGAGGTCGTCGGCATGCTGCCGGCATCGACACGGCGATAAAATTCGTCGAAGTCCAGACTCTTCGGATCGCAAGCGTATTCGACGTCGTCCAGAACGTAGTTCATCTGTATGATTTTGAAGTTTTCGGCCGAATGGTTTTTCGGTATATCCGACGTTGCGTCGGTCGTTACGAAAATTTTTGACATATATTATCCTCCCAGAAATACGTCTTAGCGTTATTATAACAAAGTATTTGGTTTTTGTAAATAAAAATAACCTTAAAACCTATTTTGGCTTGACTTTGGACGGCGATATAAGTTAAAATTTATTATATCTTAAAGCGATTTACGGAGGAAATTATGCACGCTCAACACGAAATCACCGCGCCGCAACGTCTTCTGAACGAAAAAGGGGACATCGCCGAACCGGGATTTGCAAAAAAACTTTTTTGGATTTACGACAGAAAGGACGTAAAAGCCAAAAAAATCCGCATCAAAGAATGGGATTATTATTACATCGGAAATCAGGACTTCGGCCTGTGCCTGACTATTGCTGACGCAGGCTTCGTGGCCAGCCACAGCATTTCGCTTCTGGGCTTTTCGGGAGAGCCGTTTCAGATGAACGATTCGGAAATCGCACCGTTCCCGATGGGGAAGGTGGGCATGCCGTCCACTTCCGAAAAGGGCGACGTTACCGCAAAAGCCGGCACTCTTACCATGACTTTTGAAAACGACGGCGAAAAAAGGCATCTTTTCGGCCGTTACGACAACTTCTGCAACACCAAAAAGGCTTTGGAATTTGACGTAACGCTCACCGAAATTCCGGAGGAAAGCATGGTCATCGCCACACCGTTCGACAAGCCGAAACACTTTTACTACAATCAGAAAATCAACTGCATGCGCGCCGACGGCTGGTGCCGCTTCGACGGAAAGGAATATCTTTTCAATCGCGAAAACGGTTCCCTCGCAACCCTCGACTGGGGCAGGGGCGTGTGGACGTACGACAACACCTGGTACTGGGGAAGCGGTCAGACCGTTCTGGACGACGGCAGCACGTTCGGTTGGAACATCGGTTACGGCTTCGGCAACACGTCGGCCGCCACCGAAAATATGCTTTTCTACAACGGCAAGTCCCACAAAATCAGCGAAATAACCTTCAACATTCCTATGTCGGGCAAGAAGTATCTGTACACCGAGCCGTGGACGTTCACTTCCGACGACGGCAGGTTCGAAATGACTTTCAAACCGGTCATCGACAGGCAGGCTCCGCTTGACGTCGGCGTTATATGCATGATCCCGCATCAGGTCTTCGGGCTTATTTCGGGAAAAGCCGTTCTGGACGACGGAAAGGTCATCGAAATTAATGACAGAATGTGCTTTGCCGAGCGCGTTCACAACAAATGGTAATTAAAAGATAAGGAGATAAAAATTATGGTCTATGCAGCACTTGCTTTAGGCGTTCTGGCGGCGGCGTTCTTTATGTACGTCCGCGTCAAAAAAGGCGGAGTTCCGGGCGTTATCACCAAAACTATCGCAAGCATCTTTTTCATTCTGACGGCGGTTTTCGCCCTCATTCAGGTTGCCGAGAAAAACGAATACGGCATTTGTTCGGCCGAGCAAATGACTTACGGAATCCTCATCGTGGCAGGCCTCGTGTTCGGCATGCTGGGCGACATCGCTCTGGATCTGAAGTACGCCTATAAACAGGACAACGACGTCTGGACTTACAGCGGTATGGTTGCTTTTGCTTTGGGGCACGTTTGCTATCTCGCGGCGATTTACGGCTACACCAAGGTGGCCGAAGAAAGCGCGTGGTGGTGCGTCGTTCCTCTCGCGGTGGGCGCATTGTTCGGACTTATCGCCGTTTCCCTCGAGAAACCGATGAAGCTCAAATACGGCAAGTTCAAGGTTATTTCCGGCGTGTACGGCGGCATACTTGCGGCAATGGTCTTCAGCTGCGCTTCCGTGATGATTAACCGCATCAGAAACGACGGCGCCGATCTCGTTATGTGGATCGTGATGACCGTGGGCGGCGTAATGTTCCTTTTGTCCGATCTCATTCTGTCCGGCATGTATTTTGACGTAGATCAGAAGAAAAACACCCCTGCAAACGTCATCATCAATCACACCACCTATTACATCGCTCAGTTCTGCATCGCTTTTGCAATCACTCTGATGAAATAGGAAAATCGAAAACCACGCAAAAAGGCTTCCCGAAGGAAGCCTTTTTATGTACGAAACTATAATTATTTTGCGGATTTTTCCAGCGCGCCGACGACGAGCGGAACTATGACGGAGAAGGAAACCAGTTCTATCGCCGCGTTTATCGAAACGACGCTTGCCATAATCCACCTGAAGTCCACCGTAACCGAGCCGTAAGTTTTTCCGCCGGCAAACAAAAAGAAGAATCCCAAAAACAGCACGGTGTTGGTGAGAACGCCCGAAACCGTGGCGGCAACGCTTGCGGCGGCGACGCTCTTTTTTTCGTTTTTAATTTTGTTTTTTATGCCTTTGTAAACCAGTCCCGACGCCACGCCCACCAAAATGCGGGGAAGCACCGAAACCAGCGGATTTATCGCGACGGAATAAAGCGGTATGGCGGAGGAATAGACGACGGCGATGATAAGGCTGGTGATTCCGAAGAACCCGCCGCAGATTGCGCCAACTTTAGGGCCGTAGAACTCTGCCGCGACAAGCACCGGCAAAAGCCCCAGCGCAAGGCTGACGGGCATGCCGACTTTTTGCAAAATCTCCGCAAGGGCCTGAAGCACGGCAATGAGGGCAACGGATATGCCGACCGCGGCCACCGTTCTTGAATTTTTGTTTAAGTTTGCGTTCATAGTTTTCAAAAAGAAAAATTCGCAAAGCTTTCACTCTGCGAATTTTTTTGCCTCAGGCGATAAACGGAGCAAGATCCGACAAAAGATCTTCGCAGCTGTCGGTGAAGATTTCCAGCACGACCGGCATGCTGAGGTCAAGGCTGAATATGCCCAAAACCGATTTTGCGTCGACGACGTGGCGGCCGCTTCTCAAATCCATATCGTAGTCGTATTTGTTGACCACGTTGACAAACTGCTTGACGTTTTCTGCAAGTTTAAGGTTGATTGCGATTGATTTCATATATATGCTCCTTTAAAATTTTATACACTTTTCAAAAATCAAGGTTTATACTGCCAAAATTTCGGTTAAACCTTGCGTAACGTTAGTTTGCCGTCAGTTTTGCGTAGTACTGATCCAACAGAACCGGACCGTATTTCATCATTTCGGTGTGAAATTCGAGGTCGGACATCTGCGCGCAGAGGGTGCGAAGCTCGGTGATTTTGAGCGCGGTGTAATAGTACTTCAAAACGTTTGTCGGAACTTCCACGACGTGCTCGAACACTCTGTCGGAGTAGGCCGAAACGGCATTCGTCATGCTCGCGTCGCCGGCTGCGGAAGAATAGAAGGTGTCAAGCAAAAAGCTTCTGAGCTCGGCTTTGTCCAGACCTTCGTAGTTCACCTTGATGTCGGCCGCCGCAACGATATATTGCGAAGTTTTGTTTTCTAAAAGATACAACTTATACAAAAGGTTGAGGAGCGTATCCGGCCTGAAGTATTTTGCCGCGTAGTTTTCGGCATAGGTTGCCCAGCCTTCCATATAGCCCGAGGAGCTCATTGCGCGAATGGTTTTCGGCAGGCCGCTGTTTTTGAAGTAAACGTCCTGATAGAGGTGTCCCGGGAAGCCTTCGTGCGACAGCAAGTCAAAGGTGTTGTAGGAGGACAGATTGTCCGAATAAGTGTTGACGATGATGACTTGATTTGCGTTCATATCGTCAAGCTTCGAGGTGAAGTATGCGGCAGGGCTGTAGTTATCTTTAAGGCTCGGATCGATTTCCTTCAAAACGATTTGTCCGCATGCGGTAAGAGCAGGGAAGTCGTTTGCGATGAGGCCGCGAAGCTCGCCGACGGTGTCGTACATTTTGTCAATCGTCCAGTTTTCGAGGTCGGAATCCATAAGAGCGTCGAGCTTGTCGGAAATTTCGTCCGACGAAAGGCCGTATTCCGATTGTATTTTGGAAACTATGGCTTTGGATTCGGAGATACTTGCGTTGTAATCCGTGAGGATTTTTTGAAGCGCGGTTTCGACGCTGTCGGAAACGCCCGTAGCGTCCCTGAACAGAAGCTCATAATATTTTTTGCCGTTTTCGTAGTGCGCTAAACCTTTTTGGTTGTTGTTTTCGTTTCCGATAAATTCCGTAACGCCTTGCCCGAGCTTGACGTAGGCCGGGATAAGCACGTCGTTCACGGCGGGAGCGATGCGATCGTTATACGCCGCTTTTTCTTCTTCGGTCAAAAACGAGCAGTTTGCGATTTTTGACTTAAAGAGAGGAATGAGGAAGTTTTCCGTTTCGGTGTTTTGCGTTTCGCCGCCGCGGATATCGACGCCGGTGAAGTTTTCGCACTGTTCTATGGAGCCGACGTAAACGAAATCGGCCCTTCCGTAACCGTTTTGCACTCTTTCGCGTTCGTAGTCCACGTATTTAGGGAAGTTTTCCGCCGCGGAATTTATGAGATTGAAGAAGTTTTCGATGTCGTGTTTGCGGGAAAAACCGTATTCTGCCAGATAAATCGGCAGTTCGGCCTGGAAGCCCAGATAGCTGCCCAAAAAATCGTCCTGAAAATAGTAAAAATCTTTATAATCGGAGCGATTGTTGAAATAAGTGGCGAGATAGTCGTACCAAACCTGCTGTTTTTCGTTCAGATCGTTGTAGTTGAACATCAAACGCATAAGTTTGCTTTGCATTTTCAGGGAAGAATAACCTTTTTCGTAGTCCTCTTTGGCTGAAGGCGTCGGAACGGAAGCGGTTTCTTCGTCCAGACCGTATGCGGCAGGGTTTGAAAGCAAAAAGTTTATGCTCGTGCCGTCGCCGGAAAACAGCGCGGTGAACAGTTCTTCGAGATATTCGTCAAACTCTTTTTCTCCGCCCTTAATAAAGCTGCATCCGCCCAGAGTTCCCGCCAGCAAAACGGCAACCATAACGACGGCAAAGGTTTTCAAAAACAGATTTTTCTTGTTCATAATGTCTCCGTAAAGGTTTTTTGCTTTTATATTTTACAACAAAAGTAAAAAAAATACAACAGTAATCGACAGCAGTCGTCAAAATTATTTATTAAACGTTTCCGCTTGCCAAATCACCTTTGGTTTTGTATAATAGTAAAAAAGGAGATATACTATGGAAAACGTTTACGATTTAGAGGCCGTGCAGGCATTTTTGGCGCAGTGCGACGAGTTGGAAAACTCTTCGTTTATTATGAGCTATAACAAAATTCGTATGCTTTTGAAATGTCTGGCGTACTATCCGGAGCTTCGAAACCTCGTGGACGAATGTAAATACAACTTCGATTTCGACAGGGAATATTCCCGCTCCATCGTCAGCCTCGGCACGACCAACGCCTTCCGCCTGCCGCTTTCCAACCGCAAAAAGGTTGCTCTCGTGGTCAGTTTGCTGCTGGACTTTGACGTTCCGAGAAGGGATTTCGTCCGATTCGTTATGGAATTCTGGCCGTCGTCCGACAGAGCAAAAAGCTATCAGGGCTTCGTGAACGCCGTCATAGTTCCGTTCAAAAAAGCGGTCGTCGATATGCTTATGGCCAAGGACGAGCTTACTCCCGTTGCCGAAATCAGGGAAAAAGACGCTCAAAAACTCGAGGTGAACATCGCGCTTGCAGAGCGCACGTCTTATCTTATCGATTCCGCCGTCGCCGCCGTCAAGGAAGCGCAACCGGAGGAAACCGTCAGCTACGAATTGCAGTTTATGCTGGACACCTTCGCCACGGTGCTCGAGCAACGCGACGCGGTCGTCATCAAGGCCTACTGGATGGGACTTAAGCACTATCTGGAAAATCAAAAAATCGCGGCGAAAGAGGTCAAGGAAATCGACGCTTTGATGAAAGATTATCTTCTTTCTTAATTTATCTTCTTTCTTAATTTGTTTATTTCGTAATATATAATATTATATACTTATAATCTCGCCCGACCGTCGGGGCGGCGGCGTCGCCACCCGAGCGGTTTCGGGCTTTTTTTCTGCCTCGCAAAGAAAAATCAAAAATTTTCAAAAAAATTTGCAATAATCAAAAAAAACGTTTGACAAAACGGCCATATAATGGTATTCTATGTAAGCTGTTATTTGGGACAGCGCTGCAACTTATACATTTAAGAGGCAAAAATCTTGGGGGTATAGCTCAGCTGGGAGAGCACCTGCCTTGCAAGCAGGGGGTCAGCGGTTCGATTCCGCTTATCTCCACCAATAAGGGCTTGTAGCTCAGTTGGTTAGAGCACGCGCCTGATAAGCGCGAGGTCGGTAGTTCGAGCCTACTCAAGCCCACCAGCAGATTTTTCTGCACCGTACATTGACAACTGCATAAAGAGATTTGCAGCAACGCTCAGGAGTTGCTGCAGACGAGAGTTTTAAAAATATCTAAAGAGAGTAAAAGAGTAATACGAAAATCAATTCACGATAGATATTTTGCTGAGGAAAACAAACAAGAACATACATTTAAGTATGACCTTATTAAGGAAAAGACGTATATGATTAAGCTAATAAGGGCATAGGGAGGATGCCTTGGCACCAAGCGCCGAAGAAGGACGTGACAAGCTGCGAAAAGCCACGGGGAGTTGCAAATGAACATTGATCCGTGGATATCCGAATGAGGGAACTCAACAGCGGTAATGCGCTGTTAACTATACATGAATACATAGTGTATAGTGGGGAACCCGGGGAACTGAAACATCTAAGTACCCGGAGGAAGAGAAAGAAAACAATCGATTTCCTAAGTAGTGGTGAGCGAACGGGAAAGAGCCTAAACCTTTGGATAGCGATATTTGAAGGGGTGACGGACTCACATAATCAATTATCAAACATAGCCGAACACAGTTGGAAAGCTGGACGAAAGAGAGTAACAGTCTCGTAAGCGAAATGGTTGGTATAGTGGTGAGTATCCAGAGTACCACGGGACACGTGGAATCCGGTGGGAATATAGGAGGACCATCTCCTAAGGCTAAATACGACTTGGTGACCGATAGAGTATAGTACCGTGAGGGAAAGGTGAAAAGAACCCCGGGAGGGGAGTGAAAGAGAACCTGAAACCCTATGCTTACAAGCAGATACAGCACTACTAGAAAGTGTGGTATCGTACTTTTTGTAGAACGGGCCGGCGAGTTACGTTGTGTAGCGAGGTTAAGTAATTAAGTTACGGAGCCGAAGCGAAAGCGAGTCTTAACTGGCGACATAGTTGCATGACGTAGACCCGAAACCAGATGACCTATTCATGGACAGGTTGAAGCAGTGGTAAGACACTGTGGAGGACCGAACCCACGTTCGTTGAAAAGACCGGGGATGAGCTGTGAATAGCGGAGAAATTCCAATCGAATCTGGATATAGCTGGTTCTCCTCGAAATAGCTTTAGGGCTAGCCTCTTGTTAGAGTACCGAAGGTAGAGCACTGAATGGGCTAGGGGGTTTCACAACTTACTGAACCTTATCAAACTTCGAATGAAGGATACTCGATGCAAGGGAGTCAGACAGTGGGAGATAAGTTTCATTGTCGAAAGGGAAAAAGCCCAGATCCACAGCTAAGGTCCCAAAGTATAGATTAAGTGGTAAAGGATGTTTTGTTGCTAAAACAACCAGGATGTTGGCTTAGAAGCAGCCACACATTCAAAGAGTGCGTAATAGCTCACTGGTCGAGTGACAGAGCGCCGAAGATTACCGGGGCTAAAATCTAACACCGAAGCTTGGGAATGCGCGAAGCGCATTGGTAGGGGAGCAATGTATAAGGGCAGAAGCCGTATCGAAAGGGGCGGTGGACTTTATACAAGAGAGAATGCCGGCATAAGTAGCGAGAGCAAAGCGAGAAACTTTGCCGTCGAAAGCCTAAGGTTTCCTGGGGAAGGTTCGTCCACCCAGGGTAAGTCGGGACCTAAGCCGAGGCCGAAAGGCGTAGGTGATGGACAACAGGTAGATATTCCTGTACCACCGATAATAACGAAGCAATGACACAGAAGGATAGTCAAGGCGCACTGATGGATAGGTGCGTGCAAATCATGAGGCTGGCACGTAGTGAAGTACGCGTGTCGAAAGGCTGGGTGATGATGCGGAGTGAAAACTAGTAACGAAGTTGATGAATTCACGCTGGCGAGAAAAGTTGCTAAGAACGATTAAAGGTGCCCGTACCGCAAACCGACACAGGTAGGCGAGGAGAAAATCCTAAGACGAACGGGATAACCCTTGTTAAGGAACTCTGCAAAATGACCCCGTAACTTAGGGAGAAGGGGAGCCACGGAGACGTGGCCGCAGTGAAGAGGCCCAAGCGACTGTTTACCAAAAACACAGGTTTCTGCTAAATCGAAAGATGAAGTATAGGAGCTGACACCTGCCCAGTGCTGGAAGGTTAAGGGGATATGTTAGCGCAAGCGAAGCATGGAACTTAAGCCCCAGTGAACGGCGGCCGTAACTATAACGGTCCTAAGGTAGCGAAATTCCTTGTCGGGTAAGTTCCGACCCGCACGAATGGTGTAACGATTTGGGCGCTGTCTCAACAGGGGACCCGGTGAAATTGTAGTATACGTGAAGATGCGTATTACCCGCGACTGGACGGAAAGACCCCGTAGAGCTTTACTGTAGTTTGATATTGAATCTCGGTAACTAATGTACAGGATAGGTGGGAGACTTGGAAGCATAGGCGTCAGCTTATGTGGAGTCGCCGTTGGGATACCACCCTTTGGTTATTGGGGTTCTAACATTGTGCCGTAAACCGGGCAGTGGACAGTGTCAGATGGGCAGTTTGACTGGGGCGGTCGCCTCCGAAAGAGTAACGGAGGCGTTCAAAGGTTCCCTCAGGATGGTTGGAAATCATCCAAAGAGTGTAAAGGCAGAAGGGAGCTTAACTGTGAGACTGACAAGTCGAACAGATACGAAAGTAGGACTTAGTGATCCGGCGGTAGAGAATGGAATTGCCGTCGCTTAACGGATAAAAGTTACCTCGGGGATAACAGGCTGATCTCCCCCAAGAGTTCAC
>ERZ779888.847-NODE-847-length-33525-cov-3.695399_pt1 | contig 33525 bp, 61 predicted proteins | sample MGYA00511245_ERZ779888 | MGnify/ENA primary metagenome ERZ779888 (study PRJEB29588, sample SAMEA2155255) | human gut metagenome | biome: human gut; feature: human-associated habitat; material: faeces | place: Denmark | collected 2008/2010 ...
ATCTTGACGTAGCTTCACTGCCATGGCTATATTTATAGTTTCGTGCCGGATTGCCATGCGTGGACCATCAGGGACTCGAACCCCAGACCGTCCGGTTATGAGCCGGATGCTCTAACCAACTGAGCTAATGGTCCATACCTCACACTTTGGGAGATTCCATGTGAGGTTTCGGAGGTCCATCATAAGTGTGAACCCTCCGATGTTGGATTGCTGTCGGGGAACAACAATTCCTAAGTGGGAAGTGTTGGTGTCGAACCAACTCCTATGGATTTTCAGTCCATCGCTTCTACCGAGTTAGCTTACTTCCCATATTACGGCACTGTTGCTGTGCCGTAATGGTTAGGAGAAACTTTAATGCCAAATACCTTGTGTTCACTCCGCTTAACTTATGTCCGTGTCGCTTGGTATGTTTGCAGTATAGCGCGTTGAACACTTGTTGTCAAGCGGAATGAACATAATTTTTAAAAAATTTTATTTGTTTGTGTATAGTAAGCTTTACAGTTGCTTTTCTGAACATCAGAAATAAGCCTGCCTACAGGGATTTTAAGGAAATTTGCCACATCATATATCTTGTCGATTGATGGATAACTTTTGCATTGTTCCCAATCGCTCACGGTATTCTGCGCCACATGAACACCCGTTGCAAGTTCGTGTTGTGTAATTCCCCTGTTCTTTCTTTCTTTTTTTAAATTGGTGGCAAAACTGTATTTCCCCATGCTATCCCTCTCTATATTCCTAATTCACTTCTCTTTCCTACCTGTGCCTCTCCGCCAAGAAGAGCATCTACGAACTGGGCGAACATTGCCAGAGTATCCGGCGCATCATCATGTTTATTCTTTCCGAGCTGTGTATAGCTACAAAGGAATGACATCATCACACCGTAATCACTCTTAGGCTCATATTCTGTAATATCCTTGAATATGACGTGTTCCTTAACCCATGAAGAGTTGACGATGATCTTGGTTTCTTTGTTCTGAGTGGTGTATTTCTTCGTAATATGGCATCTGCCGCCTTTGGCTTTGACAAGTCTCTCAACCTCATTTGCGGTTCTGCTACCCTCTTTGTTGCTCTCGAACTGTGCCTGCTGTACATGATGCTTAACAAGCATATCTGAGTTGAGTTCGTCCAAAGTTCCGGGGTCGATGTTTTTGAACACCAGATCTTCCAGATAGTATCTGTCTCCGTACTGGTAGAAAACTCCGAGGAAGTTGTAGTCCGTACCGGTGTCCTTGGTATCGCAGATTGCCAGAATAGAATCCGGTTCTCTGTCTGGCAGTCCTCCGATGTATCTCTGCAATTCTGTCGGATGATACAGAATACCCTCTCTCTCAATCGGATCGCTCTTATACAGACAACGGTATGAAACATCATCCATTGACATCTCCATATCGTGAAAGTATTTCTCATCAAATCCAACGTCATAATCGTAATCAAAGTTACTCTTACCGGTCAGAGGATCAATGTCCGGCACGGCAATAAACTCTGCTCTCGGATTTCCCTCATACATCCTTTCAAGTCTGCCAATAACATCATGTACACTCCACCGGGTTGCAATGTGGATCTCTTTTGCTTTCTTCTTTTTACGAGATTTAAGGTCTGTGGTGTACTCTCCGTACAGCTTATCCAGACGATCAATAGACATCGCCTCTTCAATACCGGAAACCAAATCATCCACATACAGAAATCCCTCACAACGGGTAACACCAGTAAGGGAACCTCTGATTGGTCTGCAGGTCAGTGTCTTAAACGGCTGCCATCTTCCAAGGTTTATTGTCTCTTCTTTCGCATTATTTCCCTCAAATACAACGTCCGGGAACACATCGCTCCAACAATATTCATTACTGGAAATTATATTGAGAACAGCATCGTAGAACATTCTCGTCATAAATCCAGAATGGGAGGACATAAGGTTTGGTGTGTTTGGGTAATGCCCCATTACAAACGATATAAAAAACTCTCCCAGTGTGGTCTTGCCGGTGCCAGGAGGCATTGATATTGATAGAATATCCAACTCATCATCAATAAGCCTCTGCATCTTCTGTACAAGCCAATAAATCTTATTTCTTCGTGGCTGATAGTATCTGTCCTCGGGATCTCTGTTCTTTTCCACATAAAGCAGATAAGAGTCAAAATCCTTATGTTCCTGTGCCAAGAACAAAAGAGCCTTATTGTACAAATCGTAATATTTAATATCTCCTGTCGCACATAGTCTCAGTGCAAGGAATCTGACCTTATTCGCCAATTTCCGTGAAAGTTCTTTATCTTCCCGGATAACCTCATTTGCCATTCCGAGTAAGGACAGAAGATTGTCATAGTCACTCAGATCGCTTTTTAGGAGCCTTACGATAATCTCTTTATTCGATAGTTCGTGTTGAGCCATGAAAATTCTTCCTTTATCACGGCTCTACACGGCTCTATAATATTTAAGGTTTTACCACATTTACTGACGCACGGATTATAATGCCACGGCGCGCCGGATTTCTGTCTGTTTCAAATTTGATAAAACCCTCTTCGGCAAGTTTTAACCCTATTCTGCGCGTCAATTCTTTATGAACATACTCTGTTGTGCCATCACGTCCTGCATCGAATATATCCATCTCCATGCACTCGGCATATCTTTCTATCGGTCTTTCATCATACCTAACTTGAAACAGTGGTTCTTTTATCTGCGGCTGTGGTCGTGTTCTTCGTTTCTGTCTCTTTCTCCAATGTGGTCTGTTTGCCGACCGTTTCTGTCTGCGCATCTCTTCCTCCCTCTGCATTTTTACGATCTCTCACACTCTTACTACAAACGCTCAGAATAACCATGTTGAGATGCTTATTCTGTTCTTTTAGCTGAGAGTTCTGTTCCAACAGCAACTCATTCATCTGTGTAATTTCTTTTTTCACGTCATTATTGGACTTCGCATCTTTCCAACTCACAACAATGTAAAGTGCCAATATCACAATCCAAATAATTGATAAAATAAAATCCACCATTCTTTTATTCCTCCGGCATATAATAAACTCCGCAACTATACGCTGTAACATCCGCCTGTCCGCTACCGCGAACCATAATAATGCTATGATCCATCGCTAAGTCCTTTATGGCATCCTCAGATATGCTGCAATTCTTGGCTACTATCATATCAGGAGGAAAAGCATTTCCGAGTAACTGTTCAAATACTTCTTTCCCTCTCTGTTCTGTGTCGTAAGCTGCAAGTGTGTAATCATCGGCAGCAATTCTCTTTCCGGTGAGTGCAATGCTTTTAATGTTACCGATATTCACTACGTTGCTGCGGTCCTGATCTACAATATACATCTCTAATCCTCCAACCACTTATTATCAAAATAGCAGAATCCAAACACGGCTGCTCCAATCAGAATTATCCATACAAGCCAAAAGATTACCAATCCCGCGGTTCCGTTTGAAACCATGTAGTCCACTGCTCCATCTATCGTATCTGCCTGAATGAATGGTGTTGCGTATGCTATGGTATTATCTTTGAGGTTTGCATAAATAACTCCGTTGTATGAGGTATCTACCACATAATACTTACTCCGCAAATGCCACCCATCTCCGACAGTATCAAGGTAATACGACTCTGGGAAGGTTATTGTTCCATACGGAAACTCAACATCGAGAAATGTTTCTGTTTGTGAATGGATCTCTTCTCTGCCTATTTCATCCCATTCCCAATATGTTTCATAATGATAGCCAGTCTCATTCCCCTCATCGTCATATTCGTAAACCTTTTTCTCATGCTCGGTATATTCTTCCTGCACCCTTTCGATATAGGCGTATTCTCCGTCTATATCTGGGTATGTAACCGGATCAACCGCTGTCAGAGTTCCTTTCACAAACGCATTGCCTACATTGGTTCTCATGCCATACTGGAACAACTCTGCATTTCCGTCAATCTGTATGGCCTGATAGTATTCCTGGTTCTGTTCGTCATTGTATGAGGTAATCTTTTCGCTGATGAAAAATCCACCCGTAAGCATAATAAGGACAATAACGATACTAAACATCAGTTCACGCACCGTCATATTCCAACCGTTGCCGGAGTAGATTATCTGACTCCTTTTCATCATAGGCTTATTCCCCAAACAGATTGCTTACCGGCTGCCTGTCCGCTTCGCTGTATTCCAGATAGGTGTAATTAATAACCTCATATCCCATAATTCCCAGGATCTGCTTATGAGGAAATTTACGCACATACTTCTTATACGCCCTTACCTCGTTATTGTAAGCGGTACGATACCGCAGGATCATGTTCTCTGTGGTAGAAAGTTCATTCATTAATTCCTTATAATTTTCATTTGATTTCAGTTCCGGGTATGCCTCGGTAACCGCTGCTATGGAAGTTGTCACGTTCTCAATATCTGTGGTGCTGCCATTGTTCCCTCTTGCTGCCACGACATTAAGAAGAGTCTCAGCTTCGTGCTTATCATACTCTTTGACACAATCTGCCAAATTGTATATAAGGTCTGTTCTTCGTTTTTCTTGTGCCTGAATATCGGAGTCAGCCGTAAGAACCTGTTCCTCCAATGAAACCGCCCTGTTGTTGATACTTACAAAAATTCCTACTACAAACAATACAAATGCGGCTACAATGCCGACTCTAATCCATACCCCTTTATTTTTCATTGTTGTTCTCCATCTTTACCATAAATTTGTTTTCTGCCAACACAATTCCTCCGGGAGTTTCCGTGAATATTGGCTCTGTTCCGTTGTAAATCTGAAATTCCACATCATTCCGGCAGACGGCATCTCCGCCGTCCATCGGAATAGCTGCCAGAACTTCTTTCGTTTCAGCTTTATAGACCACCACTGTTGTCATAGCACACCTCACAGGAAATAATCATAACCGACACCGTATTTTGCCATGATGAGGCTCTTTGCCATTTCCTCTAACTTCTGGTGTTCGGTCGCATCCAGATACACCCCCGCATAGGTTCCGCCCTGATTTCCCATCCAATCATACTTGCAATGCAAAAGCTCATGCACCAAATCCTTTTCCATACAGTGTTTGAACAGCAACTTGTTCTCTTTGTAAGATTTATCGCTGAGTAACTGGATGTTCGCCTGACTGGATTCAAATACGAATGTGTTATATCCGGCAGCGTCAATTACCTCTTCTCCGTCAGGATTCATAATTTTATCCTCAATGTGTGCCAGTATCAGCCACCCATCAAGAAATAATCTGTGCTGCCATTCTCTCAGGCACGCTTCCAACTGCTCTTGGCTTGTAAATACTTCTATAGGCATACTCCCCATTATTCTGCAACCTCGTAAGTTTTCTCAAAGACTTCCGGCTTGACGGGGTACATTTCCCCATTTGTACCCAGGATAATAAAATCTCCCACAGATACATGTAATTCCCCTTCCAAGGTTTTAATATAAAGTTCACTAGGACTTTTATAAAACATTACACTTTTCTCGAATGCTTCTACGGCCCATTGCGGGACATAGTATTTTCCATCAGACCTTTTCAAATCTCCATCATACTGAAATGCTTCTATTACTACCGGTTTTTTTCTGTATCTCATGTGTTCTCCTTTACTTTCTTAGCGGACTTTACCTTGATTTTTTGGCTGCCGAACTGCTGATATACCAGAGCAGACGCATGAATGCTGTCCGTGCTGCATACAGTAACAGTTCTGCGGATTGGTTTTCTCTCAATGGTTTCAAACACTACTTTGTACCATCGTTGTTTCATTGGCTCTGCCCTCCTGTATTCTCTTATACATTCTTTCGCACCTTCCGGCATATTCGCAGTTGATAGTAGTTAATGCCTTTCGGGTCTTATCTCCTATCTCGGTAATATCCACCTTCTCAACATGTGCTTCAAATTCAGGGCAGAAAGCGCAATAGTCATTCACATTTAAAAATATTCCGTTATCCATGGCAGTTTACATCCTTTATTTCTTCGTTTTCCCTTCTTTTCGGGCTTTCTTTGCCTCTTTTTCAGCCTGTGCCATCTCAGGAATGAACTCACGGAAAATGTTGTTGTAATTTCCGTTGTTGCCGGCCCATTTCTTCACGATAGCCATAGCCAGACCTGCTTCCTTGGAATAGGTATCAGCCTTCTTAGGCTTACGAACAGTTACTTCCTTGCCATCAACAACCTTTTTCTTGATTTCCACATTATCCATGCAGTTTACAACCGTCTTTGTGCCGTCAGACCAAAATACGATTGTTGCCGGATTTTGGAACAGTACCTTCTCAATGCCGTATGCTCCGACAGGCTTGTCCACGATCATTGCCTCTACGCATATGCTTTTATGGAGATATGGATTGCCACATATACTCCTGATTGTTCCTGCGTAAGTAGTGCCGTCCTCGCACTCAATTGTTACTTTCTTAAATTTCTTTTCTGCTAAACTTTTATCCATATTGTCCTCCTTTACTCCTAACTGTTTAAAAATGTCTCCAAATCTTGTTTCTCCTGGAATAGCGCATGATGCTATTACCTGATCTCTCGATAACCCGATTATGGCGTCTTTGCACTCCTGCGTAACGCGATCCGCCCAACGGGTCCCGATATATACCGAGTGTTGTGTCGCTCTGTCAAACAATGGCGTTGTCGGTATCTGCCTTTCTTTCGGATAACGCGTCGTTCCTGGCGGCATCAATTTTTTGTAATTTTGCATAAAATACTCTACTGAATCAGGCGCACAAGCCGTTTCCGGCTGTCTCCACGACTTCTTTTCTTTCTCTTCCATTGGTGTCCTCCTTGTAATTTATTATCAAGGGCGGTATGCCCTTAATCTCATGTTGAAATTGTTCTCGATTTTCGCTACCACGCAGTCCTCTTTCAGTATGCACTTGGCGCATTTTTCGAGATTTCTGTAAGGTTCTCTGCCAAAACACGGTTGAAACAGTTTGTTTATGGCAGATTTCTTCATTTTCACTTCAAAAGGTATTTCAAATCCATCTTTCAGATGAGAAATATCCGGCATATCATACTCTTCATCCAGTGTAGGCTCAGATATTTCCTTAATTTCCGCAAGCGGTATGGGGTCTCCGAGCCATTCATCCATGATAAAGAGCTGTGGTCTGGTCTCATTTTCCATCAATATTCCTCCTATGCCTCTATCAGTGTGAATACACGTTTATACACATCCTTATCCGGCAGACACCGCAATTTATTCAGTGTTGTGTTTCCAAGATAAACATTATATGTGCAATCCCCTATGGTTAATGTTCCTATGCTGCCCGGATCATTCAGATCCACTTGTACGCTATTGTGCTTATTCAGTATCGCCCGTATGGTCTTGCATACTTCCTCATTTTCTTTTTCTGATGCAAGGCAATCAAAACACGGATTTTTATTCTTTGATGATCTCATAATATTCGCCCTCACACTCTTTCGGAGCCATAGTTCCCCATCCGTCAGCCTTTCTCAGTTCATAATGGGTTCCTCTGTCGATGGCAAAGAGTTCTTCGCCCTTATCAATAGTCATTTTCATGTTCTTCTCAGTGTCATTCACGACAATATCCTGTAAAAAACGTGCTATCATGCCTCTTTCTCCTTTATCACTTCGGCAAACGCCGGATTCTCATGCAGCTTTTCAGTAGACCATCCCATGTGATGATACAGTTTTTCCATAAATTCAAGGCACTCCGCTTTGTCATACGCCAATAGGAAACACAGTAATTGTTCTCTGTTATATAGCACTGACGGTCCGGCTCCCATTTTGATGTAATCGTAATCTGGGTAACGTACCTGAAACTCATTCGGTGCTGCTGCCAGTATCTCAAATTTCACTGCCGATCCGTGTGGCTCCCTTATGCAATGTCTGAATGGAATCATGTTCTATCCCTCACTCTCTTTTCCCACCGTTCGTGCTTGCGCGCCATCTGTTCCTCATCTACGGTCAATGAAAGTTCTCCGGCGCACTGTATGACATCCGTGTACTCTTCTCTGATATTTGCGATAGTTTCTTTCTCTGTTACAGGTGTCGGATTCTCTTTTCGTATGATCCTTGCCATTTTGAGTGCTGCCTTTGCAAGTTCGGCGCATTCCTCCGCAAGCTGTTCGAGCATTGCCGCTTCGCCTATTTCGTCAATGATTCTCACGACTATTTCTCCATTCTTTTTGTGATTACCTTAATCCTGCTGATTGGAAACTCTTTCACAGAACCGTCTTTCATTTGAACGATTGCCTCAGTTCCAAACATCGAAGAAACAGTATCTACCCATTCTCCGGTATCTCTATTACACTTTGAACAATCCGGTATCTGGTTGCACATATCAGCAATATCATTACACATTTTGCACTCTGAAAAGTTCTTCTGGATTTCTACTGGTTTCATCATGCCAAATACCTCCTACATTCTATTGCTCCACATTTCTTGCATCCGCATTGGCATACCACATACTTAAATCCGCTATAATCGTGTGACCGGCTTACAACTTCCAGAACCTCCCATTCATGCTCACACGGAAGAAAATCTGATATTTTGTTTGTAATCCATGTGAGCCATGATCTCTTTTTATTTTTTGGGAAATTTTTCGGTTTCATGTTTTCTCCTTATGAGGCGTAAGCCTCCGCCGATTTTTATTTTCCGCCTGTTATCGTTCCTACAAGCAGATGTGACGGCATCTGCATTATGAGGTTGTTACACATCTGGTTCAGCCGGTGGTTTTCATCCGCAAGAGTATTTACCATGAGGTACAACCCCTCAATTTCTGTAAGTTCCTCCCTCTGCATCATCTGCATTACATGACTCACGGTAGAATTCTCTGTGATATGCTTAAATGTAATTCCTTGTGTATATTCCTCACTCATAACTACTTTGAATACCTCCGTTTGCAATCATCCAAAGTGGTTATATCTTTTCTAGGCATTCTTAATATTTGCCTAACAATTTCCTCAGAAAATTTTTTGCTGCTCATCTCGCCGTATTCTGCAACAAGCATTTCTATTTTTTCTTGCACAGACGCTACCATTTCCTCAAAATATTTTGATCCTGGGCGAAACTCTCTCTGGATAACTGCAATGGCATCACTTACTGTTTCCGGTGTGAATTTGAAAGATATGTCTCCTTCCATCTCAATCTCTGGCTGCATACAAACTGTTTCGATTGTAAAACATGGACATTTATCCACGGCCACATTGAAGGTGATACCTGACACTCCTTCTATCTTCTTTCCACCCACTTCAATCTGCGTCCCTTTCCATCCCGTTTCGTTTGGATTGAATACCTTGACTCTTGCCATTTCTATTCCTCTCTTTCCATGCCGGTAGGCATCCGCTGTTGCTAATTTTTCATATTTTCGTGTCGTATCAGTAATTTTTGTAATTCTCCATACTCGTTATCCGTAAATACTTTGATGTAATGCCCTTTCTCGCCGTATGGTCCTGTATGGAATGCACCGCCACACTTTTTCGTGACATACCAAAGTATGAATTTATGAATTGCTTTTCTCATATTTTGTAAAGTCCTCACTTTCCATTTGTTATACAAACACCGCTGTTATACTTACATTGTAAATTGGGCAGTTTACAAATATAGGTTTTTTGCCTTTTTACATTTGGGGTGGTTTGGGGCTTTTTAATTTTGGGGGAACTCAGAGGGGTGAGTTGCCCCGGGAACGATCCGCCACAAACCCCCGCCCCAGGGTATAAGCTGCCGAACCTCTGCGCCCTGGCATCCTACCAACCGCCGCCGGATCTGTCCGAGTTCGTAAAAGTATAAGAAAACGAACCGCAAAAAGCCCATTTTACGGTATTTCTATATCGTCCTCTCCCTCTGCCGGGTCTTTTACACCTCTTTCTACTGGTAAACGTTGCGCAATCTCTGCCGCTGTTGGTAGTTCTGCCGCCTGTTTTCCAACGTTTAGGTCTATCTTTTGCGCCGCCTGCGTGTAGCCGTGGTTGTTGTTCATATCCGTAGCGAATACGATCGGTGGTATCTTACCAGCAAAAGCTAACTGTTTCTTAAATGCCGCTATACTGGTCTTTAATCTTTTTATTGTGTCAGAATAGACACCAGGGCGGGCAGTTTCCCAATTATTAAGAGTTTCCCTAGAAATACCGGCAAAGCTGCAAAAGCCCTCCACATCAGGCACCAAGCGCACACCCTCCGCCGCTCTATCCTTAATGTATAAAATGTACTTTTCCGCTACCTCCGTAAATTCTTCTACTGTTTCCAACTTCCTAGGGCGTCCCCCTTTGTTTTGTACCTCTCCGCCCTCCGGCGTTTCCTCTGTCTGTAAGAATCCAGTTAAAAAGGCATCACAAAAAGCCGCCGTTGTTTCTGCGTCCGTTGGTTCATAGTCGCGCCCCTCCTTAAAACGTTTATAGCTCTGCTTCCTGACTCCGTTCTCGTCTCTCTGTGCTGTTTCTTTCTTCTCTGCTGCCATCTCTGCGCCCTCCTTTCCTCTGTGCCCTCTGTGGCGGTCCTGCGTTGTCACACGGGCAAAATAAAAAGGACACCGGGAAAAGCTGTTTTGTGCTTCTCTCTGTGCCCTACGTTCTACTTTTTCGGCTAACTCTATTTATTTGTTCCGCCCTCCGGCGGTTCTGTTATCTCTACCTCTATGCTGCATCCAATAGCGGCGGCGTATTTTTCCATGTCCTCAAGTGTAAATCTATCGGCGTTTAGTCTCTGGTTTACGTTTTGTCGGGACACTCTCAAGCGATCCGCTAAATCCTGCACCGATATTCCGCGCCGTTTCATTACTACGCGCATCTGCTCACTAAAGCTTAACCGCACCGGTCCGCCCTCCTACTCTTTTCCTGTTCCCTCCGTGGGCTTAGGTATTCCCATGCTATCAAGTTTCTCGTGCACCGCCATATTTATAAAGGCATTTGCACTCATTCCGGTTTTTTTTATTCTATCAACCATACCAGGTTCAAAGCGGCAATTTATTCTTTCAAATTTAGCAGCGTAACGTGCGTTTATCTTTCTTCGTGCTTCTGTGGTTTTATATTCCCTTTCGCTCATCCGCTCAACCTCTTTCCTGTTTATAGCATCATTATAATATTAGCCTGTGCCATACGTCAATATGCTAATTCCGTCAGGCTTTGCTCTCCGTTTTTCCCTTTAAGGTTTTTTCTTTATCATTCTTTTCATTCTTTTCATTCTTTAATTCTTTATCATTCTTATTACATTCTTTATCATTCTTATTTTGTATATCCGGTGTTATCCCTTGGGTTATGTCTAGGGTTATCCCTGGTGTTATCCCTTGGGATATAGCTTCGGTTGTGCCTTGCGTTGTGTCTACCGTTGTACCCTCAATCTGATATTCCCCATAATTTACAATGGTTACGGTTGTACCCTTTTTTGTCTGCCTACTACTCCGTCAGGCTTTCAGTCTGACAAACAGTTAATTTATTAACTGTAATAATACACTCTTTATCTTTATCTACTTCTATATCTTCTTCTTTATCTGAAACAGCGACGTAAGACGAGCAATCTGCCGACGTGTCAGACGATTTTTCTGCGATTCTGCATGTGCCATTCATCAAATTAAACAAAAAAGCGGCTGTATTTCAAGCCGCCTATCTTGTCAAATATCCAAGTCCTCAGTTACAATTCCCATTGCTTCCAACTTCGCCTTTGTTGCTCTAATCTGGTAATCAATTTCCTTTTCCCTGTCATTTGCTACCTTAATTCTCTGTAAATCTGTGTACTGGTCGATCAGAAATGCAATCTGCTCTTTCTCGGTCATCCCTTCGCTTTCCTCTCTCTCGTTTTCTTCCATCGAGAAGCCTCCTTTCTACTGCCTTTCGACAATACTAATATTAGTCTACTATCGTGTACTTGTCAACAATCTATTTTCATGTACTTTAATTGTTTTTATATTCCATTATGTCACCGGGCTGACAATTCAATAATTTGCAAAGATTACATATAACCTCACAAGTTACGTTTTCGTTCTTCGTGAGCTTTGCGACTGTATTGGAATGGATTCCATTATTTTTTAGCCATTGCTTGTTATATTCCTTCTTCTTTAACATATTCCACAATTTAGAAAAGTCAATATATCCGTTCTCTCCATAACCTGCCATGTTTTGTACCTCTCTTCTTTTATATAGGATAATAGATTTTTCACACCATGTCAATGTCTATTCTCATGTATCACATTGCACAATAACTCGCCACTTTCATTCGTCTATTTTCGTGTATTATGTCTATTGCTTTCAAGTCTATTATCGTGTACTATAATATCAACAAGAGAACAACGAACCACACAAAAATAAAACAAACACAGAAAGGAGGCTTTATTCATCCTTTTTAATAAAGTCGATTGCTAATAAATGCCCGGTAGCTTCTGCGATTTTAGCAACATCAGACAGAGACAGATTTTTCTTATTCACAATGTTGTTGTACTGTTGCGGTTTTACTTCCATAATATCTGCCACCTGCTTCGCGGTCATATTGCTATCGATTAAAAGCTTTTTTAATTCCTGTTTTGTTTGCTCATTATCTTTATATATATACATTGTTATACCTCCATATATATAAACTAATGCAGTTTATAAGCAAAGTCAATTCATAAAAAAATAAACAAAAATACTTTATTAAAACACTTGACAAATAAAGCAAAACACTTTATTATTAAAGCACAACAACGAATCACATAAACCAAAAAAGAACAAAGAAAGTGAGGTTATACAATGGACAGAATACAGATAGACCAGAAAATAAACGAACTGGAAACATCCATAGAAAAAGCAACCTATATTATACAGGATTTATTTTCGGAGTACGGCATAACAGACATTACAAAGCCGAGCGATCAGGAAAAGAAAATATATGCTTTCTCTTGTGGGAAAATCTATAATTACATAGCGATTACTAATGACTACATAACAGAAAGCAGAAAATTATTAAAAGAAATGAAGGAAATGGTATAAGCCGTTGCGGCGGCTCTAAACAGTCCATTAGGCCGCAAGCGTTCCCCCCTCTTCCGGGGGAGGTTGGAACCACAAAGTATAAAGAGTATGCAGCATCTATTTTTTAAGAAAGAGAGGACAAGAAACCATGAATAATACAGTATTGATAATTGAGAACGGTATGAGCAGTTTTGAGTTACTGCAGGCCAAGGTGTCAAGCCTTGAAGCAACAGAAAAGCGCATGAGCATTGAAGAAGATCGTCGCATGGCTGCCATTGATGCAATGGACCGCACTTATAACAATCCGGCAACACCACGCCGCGCACGCTTTGAGCTTTCTATTGAGCTTCCTATCCAGCGTGAGGCATTGAAAAATTACCACAATGAGCGCAGCCGGGTATCTGCCGAGCTTCGAGGATTACGGACTGCTATTGATGTAATTCTGACAGTTTCCAACTATGGCGGAGAGGTAACACCGAATAACCGCCGGATGATCGAGGGCATATTGAGTTAAAATACTTTAAATTAGGAGTGTGATTATATGGCATATTATAGTAGTTCAAGAAAATATGAAATGGCAACAGGTAAAAGATTTACAGACAAATGTTCGTGCATTCATGTAACAGGCAGTGTTAAAGGTATGGTTAAATTAGGCTTTTGGGACAAAGATAGCGATAAGGTAAGGCATGGAAACTGGATCTATCAGCAACCATAAATCAATGGAGGAAAATCATTATGAAATATAAATGGAAATATGGAGAAAATGACAATCAAAAATACTATGATGTAACAGTCGGGAAAGATTATCTTTGTGTATTTGCAAATAAATGGAATCATAATACTTGGCTTGGTTCGTACAATAGTATTCACATCCATAACAAGACAAAAAATGATAGAGTAAGAAAAAAACAAGGTCTTGCAAAAGGTTGTCATCCATCAGAATTAAGAGAAGGTTTTATGCTGTGTAGCGATAATCCAGAATATATGATGAAAAAAGTTGAATATTGTTATACGCATGGTCTTATGGAAATAAGTCAGTAAAAGATTGGAAGAAATGATATGACATTTAATAATGCAAAAGGATTACACAACAAAGATGATTTAGTTAAAGCCGTTACATTGTAACATCTGGTAACCCATTGTAATATATAAATAACCATATGAAAGGATCAAACACATGAAAAGAAATAATAAAACATTTATTAACTGCATGAAACAGATAGCTGAAAACAGAAAAAACAGAAAAATGCGCGCCCTTATCAATGCTGGACTGAAAGAGTCCGCACAGAAACGAGCTGCTACCACTGCTCCGGCATATACACCTACAAAGCCCTATATCTTCCCTACCGTTGATAGAAATTTGACATATCATACCGCATGGGGATCTCATGCAGTAAAAAAAGAGGCAGAGGCAATATTAGACGTATTGAACGCTTTTAGTATTAATTCGACACTTACAAACATACATCAAGGACCACGGTTTACTCAGTATATTGTTGAACCAGCTCCCGGAACTCTTCCGCAATCCATCTTGCGACTTGAAAAGGCTTTTCAGTCAGCCCTACACTGCAACGCCTCTTTGAGATTTGATAACGGCTATGTATATATTGAGGTTCCGTCCAACACAGGAACCGTGTATCTGGGCGATATGCTTATTGATAATAAATTCAAGTCCTCCAACGGCTTTACAATGGCTATTGGCATGGGTGTTGATGGTTCTAAGCACTACATTGATATTGAGAAAGCTTATCATATTCTCATATCAGGTATGACCGGATCAGGTAAATCAATCGTACTGCACAACCTCATCTTATCCCTGTTGATGAAAAAGAACCCGGCACAGATGCACTTATACATCATTGATCCAAAAGCTACGGAATTCAATTATTATAAGGGTTTGGCAGCATGTACGGTTGTGTCGGAAGTAAACAGTGCAGTTGAATTATTAAAAAGCCTCTGTGTTGAAATGGATCGCCGCTACTCCGTTATCGCCTCTGCCGGATGCCGTGACATTGACAGCTACAACGCCAAGTTTATAAATGCACCTATGAGACGGGACATCGTTTTAATTGATGAGTTATCCGATCTTATGAAAATGGGCGGCAGAACCGTTGAAAATTACATAGTAAGAATTGCACAGAAAGCCCGTGCCTGTGGCATCCATCTTGTAATAGCAACACAATATCCGGTTGCAAGTGTTGTAACAGGATTAATTAAGGCAAATATGCCTACCAAGATCTGTCTCCGTGTCGGCACAATCACAAACTCTATGGTTGCTCTGGATATGACCGGCGGAGAAAAACTACTCGGAAATGGTGATATGCTCTTTCTCCCTAACGGTTCTCTTACTCCGGTAAGACTGCAAGGTGGGTTTGTGACAGAAATGGAAATAAACAATGTTGTTTACTGTTTGACGCAGAACCAGTAAGGAGGTATTGATTATGCCAGGAAAAACAACCATCGCTTGTACGAGCGAACAATATAATACCCTCATTACGTTGATTTATGAGGGCGTAGGCAACTCTATTCAGCCCAACCCCAGAGTTGCAACAGCTCTGGTCGTTGAGGCAAATACAGGGCTGAGGATCGGGGATATACTTACATTGAGGCTGAATGACATTATTAAGGATGGTAATAGGTATCGTTTCAACATCACGGAGAAGAAAACCGGTAAAAAGCGAACCTTCACTGTACCAAATTCGGTCTATGATTATCTCAAAGAATATTGTGATAAGTTTGAGATTGGTTACTCTTCTGTGATGTTCCCTATTACGGAAAGGTTTGTGCAAAAGCACCTTGCAAAGATTTGCACTTATCTCGGTGAAGAATATGAGCATATCGGTACCCATTCTTTCAGAAAAATGTTTGCCACAAAATGTTATGAGGCATCAGGCAAAGACATTGAACTTGTCCGCAGATTATTACAGCACTCTTCTGTTTCTGTCACAAGGCGCTATATTGGCATATCTGACGAGAAAACAGAAAGTGTGTTAGTAAGTTGTGTTGATATTATTTACCGCCCTAAATGAGGCGTAAGAGGAACCATTGAATATTAAGGGGGATTGATTATGAGTAATTTGAAAGTATATGCAGAAACCATCGAAGATGAAGCTCTGGAACAGATCAACGCTCTTCTGTCTCAGGATGCCTTTAAGGACTGCAAGGTTCGTATCATGCCGGACGTTCACGCCGGAAAGGGATGTGTTATCGGTTTTACCGCAGACCTCGGAGAAAAGGTTATCCCTAACATTGTCGGCGTTGACATTGGATGTGTCGATTTATATACTGAGTACCTTTCTCCTACTGGTTGGAGAAAAATATCCGAGTATGACGGTGGACCTATTGCAGTGTTTAATCAGTCAGATAGAACGAGCTTCTTTGAAACTCCACTGAATTACATCAAAGCTCCTTGTTATTCTTTCTACCATCTAAAATCCAAGTACGGAATAGATCAAATGCTTTCAAGGGAGCATAAATGTTTAGTCGAAAAGGGTTCTCACAATAAACCGACATCCAGAGGTGCATTGTACACAATTACTGCCGAGGAGTTAGTCCGCAAGCATAACTCTCTGAAATTAGGATTTAGAGATAATTTTATTTGTGATATACCCAATTTAGCAATATCTACACACAATTCATTAAGTGATGAGCAGATAAGGGTTCAGGTTATGGTATCTGCTGACGGTCATTTATGTGACAAGGATAAATGTGTATGTAGTTTCAAAAAGGTAAGAAAAATAGAACGATGTGAAAAACTATTGTCGTCTGCCGGGATCGAATATACGGTATCTTCTCGTGATGATGGGCGAACAGTTTTTAGATTTATCCCTCCGTTATTCACGAAATCTTTATCTGTTTTTTATGACTGTTCTGTTGAACAGCTAAAGGTAATCTGTGACGAGGTTATGCGGTGGGATGGAAATATTGATACTATGCAGTTCACAAGCAAAAATGAATCAGATGTTGACTTTGTTCAGTACGCATTTGCTGTAACTGGGCATAGAACTTCTATTGATTGTGATAGTCGCGGTTGGACTCCTTACTGGCGTTGTAGTGTTTCTCTGTCCTCCCCTCGCGTTCAACTCGCCAGCACTTCTAAAAATGATATAAAAGAAGTTCTTAGTGTTGACGGTTTCAAGTATTGTTTTACCACTTCTACCGGATTTTGGATTATGCGTAGAAACGGATGTATTTGTGTTACAGGGAATTGCGGTATGCTCTGTGTAAGCATCGGACACGGAGAAATCGACTTTGATAGATTGGATAAAGTCATTCGCACTTATGTTCCAAGCGGAAGAAATGTGCATGACGGCCGGCAGATCCGTTTTGATGAATTGCAGGATCTTTACTGCTACCGAGAATTGAGAGATACCAAACGCATTGAGCGTTCTATCGGCACTCTCGGCGGTGGTAATCATTTCATTGAGGTTGATGTTGCTGAGGACGGTTATAAGTATCTGGTTATCCATACTGGCAGCCGCAATCTTGGGAAACAGGTGGCGGACTACTACCAAAACCTTGCCTATGAGCTTATGTGTGGTAAGGATGATCTGTATGATCGCCAGGAAAAGCTCATTGCCGACTATAAAGCCGCCGGGAGAAAAGCTGAGATTGAATCCGCAATCAAGGAGCTGCGCCGGAACTTCCGTGCTGTCACTCCGAAGTTACCGAAAGATCTCTGTTACTTAGAGGGCAAATACCGTGAACAATATCTCCATGATATGAGGATATGTCAGAAGTTCGCCTATATGAACCGTGTTATAATTGCTCAGATTATATGCAATCACATGGGATGGGGAGTAGGTGCAGATATGCCGGATTACTTTGAGTGCATCCACAACTATATTGACCACGACTCCAATATTGTCCGTAAAGGTGCTATCTCTGCCAAGTATGGAGAAAAGGTTCTTATCCCTATCAATATGCGTGATGGATGTATTCTCGGAACCGGCAAGGGAAATGAGGATTGGAACTGTTCTGCGCCGCATGGAGCCGGACGGCTTATGTCCCGGATGAAAGCAAAGGAAACTCTCAGCATGAGTGATTATTCAAACTCTATGGACGGTATCTACACCACTTCCGTATCAGAGGAAACCATAGACGAAGCACCGATGGCGTACAAGCCTATTGATGAAATTGTAGAATGTATCAAAGATACCATTGATATTCTCTCCATTCTGAAACCTGTGTATAATTTTAAAGCAAGCGAATAATTGTAGCACTTTCAAACAGTTTGATGTATAATAGACTAAACATTGAAAGGAGCTTTTATATGAAAAAGAAAGAAAGTAACACTCTAAGTACCCTCTCCTTGGTTTTTGGAATTATTGGCATTTTTTCATCCATTATCCTGATAGGCATTGTTCCTTGTGTTATCTCCCTTATTCTTGGAATTATGGCTATTTCAAAGAGACAGTCAAAGGGGATGGCTGTCAGCGGTATTGTGTGTTCAATTATTGGCACAATCATCTTTTTTCTCATGCTCTCTGCAGTCTTATTTAGTGACAATATTGCCAGCACATCCTCACAGGATAAGGCACAAGTCACAGTAACCGGTTCAGGAGTTGAGTATTCAGAGCCTACATACTATCAAGAAGAAACCACTCCTGCAGAGCCGGAAACGGATTGGGCTACTGGTTTTACACCCATTAGCGATTTCCGTTACACAGTAAATGGCAATACAATCACACTGGTACGCTATGAAGGTGAAGATACCCAAATCATGCTATCCCCGGTTTACACACTTAACGGAACAGATTACACACTGGTTTCCATGGGTGATGATGCGTGTTTCTTATCAGAGGGCTATATTACAAGCGTTATTATCCCGGAAGGTGTCACTGAAATAGGATCAAGTTGTTTTAACTCCTGTGCATCACTGAAAAGAATATATCTCCCATCCACGCTGACCGAAATTCCCAGCGGCTTTCTCAGCTATCTACATGAGTACAAAATTTATTGCAATTCAACATTGAGTATTCCGGCCGGACGTGATTATAACAACTACAGTCTTACGCCGGATGATATGAGCGGATCTGGTGAATTAGGGGAAAGCCTTGCAAGAGCCTTAAACGGCATGATGTACGGTTCAGACAGCCTTAATGATGATCAGGTAGTAGAAATTTACTTTGGTGGAACGGAAGAACAATGGTCACAGATCATGCGCTAAAGAAGGATAATCCGCTTACATAGCTGATTATATAATTTTACGAAAGGGGGAAATTCGACATGTTGCTTATTGGTATCTTACTTATTATTCTCGGTGTGATCGGTCTTTTTCTTGGGATGATGATGGTCGGTGATATTGGGATCGCTTGCATCGTTGGCGCATTAGCAGCGCTTCTGTCTGGTATTGGCTTTTTAATTGCCAGAAATCGCTAAAGTCTTGCCCCTGAAATATGGGGCATCTCTTTTACTATAGTTGTATAGCAGAGCAAACGTTTCACGTTAAACATTTCGTCGAATTGTTCGTTTTGCTATACCTCGATTTTCCTATTGACTTTTGCCTACCCGTATTGTAATATTTATTTATGGGTGTACAAAAAGGAGGTGTATATATGCCACCCAAAAAAGGCAGACCTATTGTAGGTAATGAACCCAAAAACAAAAGAGTTTCACTGAGAGCAACCGAAACAACAATCAAAAAGTTTCAGGAATGTTCTACTATTACATATAAAACACAAACTGAGCTCTTAGAAGATATGGTTAATACCCTACACGAAAAACTCACAAAGAAATAGAGAGTTGCACCGCTACCAACGACCGCAACTCCCTACATTCTGCCTCCATCCATACGGACTTTGGTAAATCTATAATACCATTCTCCTTATGGATTTACAATCTATTTTTGAATGGTAGATTTTTTATGGCAAAGCTATTTTCGTATTGACTTTTGGCTACACAGAACATATAATTAGTTTTGGATAGCCAATAGGAAGGAGGACATATGGCTAAAATAGGCAGACCTACAGACAATCCTGCTACTAATCAATTCCGAGTTCGATTAACCGATGATGAATTAAAAAGATTAAACTATTGTTCTGAAACATTGGGAATAAATAAGTCTGACGTTGTGCGTAAAGGAATTGACTTGGTGTTCAGTGAATTGTCAAACAAAAAATAGAGAGAACCCAACACTCTCGCAAAGGCTGGTTCCCTCTACACTCTGCCTACATCTATTGTGATGAATGGCAAATACATTCTACCATTCTTCAAATAGATTTACAATTCAAATTTGGAGGATAATTCGATGAACATTGATAATTTACAACAGCTTGAAAAGGATGTTGACTGTGCTTTATCTGGTCTACATACTCTCATACTCGCTTATGGGTTCAATGTTGTTCCCATGCGCGAAAGTGCAAAGAATTTGTTACCCGGATATTCAAATCAAATCGCTGATATGCTTGGCATGGTCAATGAACATCTCACAAGCGCAAACAGATTGATAAAGGAGGCTCACGCCGATGAATGAAATGATTTTAGACACACGCACTCCTATTGAGATCGCGCTCGATATTGATAGTAAGGGTATGACCACAGCTAGAAAGTTGTATGATTTTTTGGAACTTGCACCACAAAATTATGCAAGATGGTGTAAATCAAACATTTTAGACAATGAATTTGCTGCTGAAAATGAAGATTATTTTTACTCTTCATCAATGAAGAATGAACAAGGCAGAGGTAATTTTGCTGATGATTACCGCCTCGCGGCTCACTTTGCCAAGAAGCTCTCCCTTAAAGGCAATGGAGAAAAAGCAGAACAGGCAAGAGAATACTTCACCACTATTGAAGAACGCGTAAAAGAAAAAGCCGTTCAGCACTCCAACCTGTCTCCGCAGTTAAAACTCTTTCAGCAGATGTTTGAAGCCGTTGCCGCACAGGAACAGGCTGCAAGAGAAGCTAAAGAGTTGGCTAAGAAAGCTGTCGCAACAACAGATAACATCAAAGAAGCTGTTCTTCCTATTACGGATAACTGGCGTGAGGAAATCGTCAAAAAAATACGCTTCATTCAGCATTCATGTGGTACTGCTTTCCAGGACCTTAACACTGAAATGTATTCTGAGTTGGAACGGCGTGCTGGATGCGATCTTAATACCAGACTTCGCAATAAACGCCAAAGGATGTCAGACAGTGGATGCCGGAAAACAGACATTAACAATGCTCGCAAGCTTGATGTGATTGAGGAAGATAAAAAACTCCGTGAAATCTATTCAAAGATTGTCAGTGAGTACGCTATTAAATACTGCGCATAATACAAAAGGCAGAGGTTTTATTCCTCTGCCTTAATTACTATATCAGATCATGTATATCACATTTCAAAACTTCTGCAATCTTCAATCCTTTGTCAAGCTGTATTGTTTTTAGTTCCCTTCTCCCGGACACATACTCGTCAAGCGTTCTTTTGCTTATTTCTGTTTTGATTGCTAGTTCTGCAACTGTCAGTTTTCTTTCAAATAGATAATATTTTAGTTTTGTAATCTCGCCCATTTTCATTTTATTATACAGTTCTTGTTTTCTGTCTTTGAGCAGCAATAGGCTCTGCGGATGTACTGCGACCGATCCATCATTGAGAACAACACAGTCGCAATTCGTGTCGTTTTCAATTCCTTCAATCGCCATTTTTATGTCCATCCCTCTGTTTTTGGATATTTCTTTAGCAGCTACTTCGACATTTTCAAAAAATACATATCCTTCATTCTCAAAATATTCGTTCTGGTACTCACTCATTGTCTGTCTCATATGATCGCTTCCTTTCTTGTTTATATTTATATTATACTGATATTTCCGTATCGTGTCAATACTTTTACTGATATTTCCGTATTTTGTTCAAGTAACTGGGAGCGGTCTATGGTTGATTGCTTATGCCTTTTCTTTAGCAGTATCAAGACGTATGATGTGCTCTTTTCTTGGAGTACCACCGGACACCGTCGAAATTTCGACGCCTTGAAAATCTTCATTTATAAACCAAATGATAAAGGGGGCAAGACTCTCTTATTTGGAGTCCTACCCCTTTTTCTCTCTAATCTATAAGCTTGACCTCGCATATTTTCTCTTTGAATGATTTACCGTCAAAATAAGGAATTTCAAATAGTTTCTCATGTGTTTCTGCAAAAACAAGCGGCTTGTTATCCAGAGTTTCCAAATACCAGCCCGTTTTCCTATCAAGACGTTTGGATTGAGTATAATATCCTACATAATAAGATTTTCCATCTAATATGAAGCAAAAATCAAACATGCAGTCAAACCATTCCTCAAACTTTTCATATGTCTTAAAACTGCCATTGCTCAAAGTTTCTTCACCATCTCTTTCACACGCTCAACCATTCTTTTTTCTTTGGGTGTAAGACCGGTTGTTCCTTTTTCATCGTGAATATATCCATGATGTGTATGTTCACCTGGGTACTGCTTATGAGAATGTCCTATATCAATCTGCTTTCGCCTCTTATTGAGCCTATCATAGTATACAATGTTTCTCAGTTGCCCCTTTTGATTAACAATCCCATACACTCTATTGTTTGTCATTGTTTCCATTGGAACATTTGAATTATTTCCATTGTACCGTAAAATCTTTATATTTCCTTCTCTTGCGAGTTCCGTAAACTCTGTTCCATACTTCTTCCCTTTGTCGCTTATCCCGGAACTACTTCCCCTTCCACCCATTATATATCTCTCCTTGCATATCTGTCACTATATTGCGGTATTTTCACAATATTTCCGTTGCACTGTCCAGGAACAATCCCATAAAAGAATATTTTCTCTGGGTGCAGCCGATCAAGCATTTCATTGTAGCCATTTAAGAATAGCTCCATGCTCTTCTTGTTTCCCTGTGTGCCAACAGAGGACACCGCAACGCATCCTCCCACCGGTTCACCATCAAAACACCATTTAAAACTGTCAGGCGTACTCCAACTTATTGTTGGCAGCACATCAATTCCATTGTCCTGCAGATATGCTCCAATCCAATGCTTACGGTAATGATTATATATCTGTAAGGCCATAGGATAGTCTATATATGTGCTAAAATCCGGTGTCATAACACACTTAAACCTTTCAAACACTGACATATAATCATCTATTCTGTTCCATAATCTGATAAACTGGTAATCATCCAAAAAGAAGTGAATACCCTTATCTTTAGGGCTCCTGCACCCTTTCGCATAATTAAATCCTATCCACTCATCAACATCGCAGTGTGTAGGTTTTAACTGTGGTATATCATATCGGCCTGCGCCTGTATAAACAGCTTTGTTGATATTCTCATAGTTTCTTATGCCTTTGTACATCTTTCTTCCCTTATTTCTCCGCCTTTTTCTGTCCAAGAAACCGGTTTATAAAGTATTGCTGACCTTTTCCGGTTACTTTTGTTGTTTTTGTTATTGTCACATGACCATCTGCATGAGAAATTGATGTTTCCTTTACCTCAAACAGCATCATTTCCATAGACTTCTGTGTGGGCGCATTGTAATCTGTGCCTCGTCTGCTGATTAAATAACCGTTATTGCGAAGCCATTCAAACAGCCTTTTCTCTCCGGTGTTTATCCCATTCTGTTTGAGTATCTTTGCAAGCTCTCCTATGAGTATTGAGGTCTGGCTGGTTGCTACTGCATCTGCAAATACCTCTTTCGGACGCATACGTTCATTATCTTCCAGAAGTGCCGCATTATCCCCTTTCAGTTTAGATATTGTCTGATCTGCCATCTTTAATGCTCTGGCAAATACCTGTTCCGGCGTATTCCATGCTTTCTCTAAATCAAGGAGGTACTGACGCACTGCTTTACCCTCTGGTGTTCTCTGGATCATACAAATCTGCTTTGCCATATCAACAGAAATGTTATAATCTGTAACCTCTCGCCTTACTTCTCTGCTTCCTTCCATTTGAACCCGCTCAATTTTGAGCGGCTTGAAATCCGAACCTTCTACGAATCCATACTCAGCCATTCTCGGAAACCAATCCTTAAATGCTGTTCCTATATTTAATTTTTCGTGCAACTCTCTTGCTGAGATAGTTTGTGTTTCAGTGTCTATGTTTATTATATTATTCATTTATCGCTTGCACTCCTTTTCTGCCTTTTCTATGAGTTCCCATGCTTTTTCATCGCCAAATTCTTTCCTTACAGCTTTCCACAATCTGAGGTACTTCTTTGATTCTCTGTCCCTTTCAGTCCTTGCCTTGTCAATCTGACTTCTGAGACGGCTTATGTACTGCTCGTCCTCCGTCTGGATCAGCTTATCAGAGTCACGGTACAGTGATCGGATCATGCTCTCTTTGAGCATATCCACCCACGGCGTAGATACCTCTGTACTGCGTCCATTGATTGAACGGCGTGTTTTATACTCTCTGCCGGATAAATCCTGCTTCTTGGCTTTCTTAGCGCAGTAATCGCCAATATACACGCCCACCCAGTCTGGGATCTCTCCTTTGACCTGATCGTAAAGCTCTCGGGTAAGCACATAATAGTTGTAGTGACCTACAAACGATTTAACTGCTGCACTGTGGAAATCTGCCTTTGATACCTTGACCTCGTAGCATCGGAAAATGCCCTTGGTGTCGTATGTCATGTAGTCCACACGCTCCTTGCCTCCATATCCTATTGTTACCTCATAGCAGCCAAATGTTCCCATTTTGTATGTGGCTCTTCTGATTGCTTTTTCCAATGCTACGGTTTCAGCGGTTTTCATTTCAGATCCTCGATTGAGAACACCAGACCCACACAATAGACCTCTCCATCCTCCCAAATATCAAATCTCTCGCAAGGGATTTCTGTCTCATATGTCCATGTTGCCGGAAGTCCATCTCTGTTCATACCATCACACCATCTGGCATCTATCCAGTTGGCACGCTCTTCTCCCTCCTGGTCCACGCCGTCCTTATCAAAATAAACTCTTCCGCCATCGTAGCAGCCACCCTCGTCATAGATCGCACCATCAAACTCCATGAGATCATCAGATGCACCGTAAACAATAACCAGACCGCTTTCCTTTGCCTCCTGCTTCAAATCGTCAAAACTATCTCCGTATGCTCTCCCATTGAGCTTTTCTGCTAATTCTTTTGCTGTAATCATCACATCCCTTTCTCTCTTGAAATGCTCCATGATTTTGCAGATTGTAGCATCTCCCACGCCTTTGATCTTCGAGATTTCTTTCAGAAACTCGTTGACCATCATTCCGGTAGCCGATTTCCTGCCCTGATTAAATCCCTCACTTCTAGCTTTTTCCGCTCTGTCATTGACATACTGCATCAACTGTTCATCTGTCATTTTACGGATTTTAACCGCTTTCTCATGCACCTTATCTTCGTCCGCTGTTCTGCGGCAGCTTCTCTTCTTTGCCATTGTGATCCTCCTATCTCATGTATGTTTCAACAATGCACGCATCATCCTCCGGTGTCCTCGGAAATTTGAGAATGAATCCGGCTGACATTACATCATCTTCGCATCTTTTAAGGTTTTCATATTTGCAGTATACATTTGTTGGCCGGTTCTTCTCTCCATCCCATACCCTTGCCACCACTTTCCCCGGAAAATCTTTCGGGCTGTCGTATATTACAACAATAGGCAGCTTTAACTCGGAATAATCAACCAAATTAAGCGTCGGCACTGGCTTATACAGCGGCGTGCTCTGTTTTACTAATTTCTTCTGTTTGTTCACTCCCAAACCTCCTGTAATTCCACATGGAATGATTTCAATAGCTCATCGTCCATATTTGACATGAAAGTTCTGTATGATATATCAGGTTTATTTTTCATAAACCCCTCTACCGCCTTTTGATTTCTGGCTGTCCTGGTAGATAGATTTCTCCAATTATCCTGATACCGGACTCTTTTCAATTCTCCATAACATACAAGAAAACGCTCTCTAGTGCCGTTCCGGTCAACCTTCATAGGTACATACGGATCGACAATTTCATAATCTATCCGGCGGACCTCTACCGGAACTGCCATAACCCACATTTCTCCTGTGGCAACGGCATCCGGCACTTTATTCGCTATCTGTTCCGGCATGAGGATAGCATCACTTTCTATGTAATACGCATGAACCACAATCGGTACTCCAACCCTCGCCATGTTGTACACAACCGTTCCGCCTTGCGGCATCGCTTGGATTGCACTCAGTACATCAGGTGCTACACATATTCTTGGAGTGGTGTTATCCTCATTAGGACAGATCTGTTTCGGAACTCTCGGAACGAACTTCTTTACTTCATCAAATGAAACGTGAACCAACTTATTACTGTTTCCTTTTCCTCTTTGCTTCATCCTTTATCTGTTGACGTTCCTCCCAGTAGGAATGTTTCAATCTTTCCAATCCGGTGCATTTTATCTGTAAACACTTATGAATTTTCATCTGTTTTTTTGTTAAATATCTGTGTTTTGACTTGCAGTATGCTACCGGGTCTTTAACCTCATTTCTATCAACACTTAAAAACAATTCAGGATCGCTTACTACATTTTCTCTATGAATAAGAGCTTCCGGAAACTCTTGAATGAGTTCTTCTCCCCAAATGTCCGTGAGGCTCTTTTTCATAAATACTGGGATATTGTACTTTCTGCACTGCTCCACAATATTTTCTATCCATTCTCGTCTTGGTATGACTTTATCTTTTCTGCTGCCAGTTTCCGCTCCTACGATAATCCACTCCGGGATGTATGATTTCTCACTCAGCTCTCCGAAGTCTGCAAGTATAGGCTCTACTGACAAAAACGTATGGAACTCATATTGTCCGTCCTGCCCCATATACTCCGTATCTGGATCTGTGACTGTCGTTCCGTACCACATATTATCTCTGAGTGGTAATTCTCCATAATGATGCAGCTCCATATATCTTCCGGGATTCTTCGTGAGGAAGAGGTAATTATGCTGCGGAACTTTCTCACAAGCATTGAACACTTCTCTGATCCATCTATCAGAAACCCACTCTCCGAATATGTCTGCCATTGAACCAACAAAGATATTTCTCTGTCTCTTTTTATTTCTGTATTCTTCCATGCGGTATCGGTGCAATGTTGGTACAAAACCGTGTGGATAAGCACATTTGTACTGTTTTCCGGTCTCATCATCAACATAATACGGTTGCTCATTGATCTCATAAGTTTCAGAACCATCGTCTCCGAGTTTGTATGTCTCAGGTTCTACCAGATGGCATCCTTTCCGTGATACAAAGCGGTTTGCAATACCTCTAGCATAACAATAAGGGCATTTATGACGGCAGCCGGTAATCGGATTCCATGTGCTGTCAGCCCACTCTATTTTCGTTTTATCCAAGTCTCTTCCTCCTACCTGTGTATTTCCCTACATGATTGATATAACCGCAATAACAACACTTTACCTCGTCTCTAAGGCGGCTCTTATAAATCTGATTTCCACAGCATCCACAGTCAAATTCTTGCGGATTGATTTTCTTTTTCTCCATAAACGCATCACTCCTTTGGAAATAATTTGTCATAAAACCATTCAATATCACGGCGAACCTTAAAATATCTAAATTTATCCTCTTCGCTCGTACTCATTACTCCGATGTACCCACAAAGAGCATTTACCTCTTCTATCATCACTGGCAACTCTGCATATTCTGTCTTTAACATCCATTCACTTCCGAGAGGGTATTTATCGAATTTTGAATAGTCGATCTTTTCGTCCGCATGAAACGGAAGATCGTATTTGTTTTTATCCACGGCTAAATCATCAATATAGCAAGTGGCGTACACCTTTCTTGGGTTGTTCCCATATTTTTCAACATTTTCCGGCAGGTTGTCGTTGACTGCATCAAACTCCAAACCAAATTTACCGCACCAGTCCACCGCTTCTTTCAAATGTTCTTCCACTCTGCAAGTCCAAAGGATCACTTTTGCTCCCTCTGCTCTGCGTTGAATAAGGTGTCGTATCAGTTTTTTTTCGGTGCTCCAATTCCGGGCCACTCGCTTTCGCAAAGTGTTCCATCGAAATCTACCGCATAAATCGGTACAAAACTACTCATTGCTATTTCCTTTCCATCCCTAAGTCGAATAAGTTTAATTGCAATGCAGGGCGTTCTCCCCTAAAAAATCTTCTATAGACATTTGACCTACCGGACAATTTAATTTATCTGAATTTGCCGCAATTTCAAGGTTCGCTACAGCCTGTTTGTAATAACTCTCTTTTAATTCAAATCCGATTCCGCGTCTACCAAGTGTAACCGCCACATAAGGGCTACTGCCAATTCCTGCGAATGGGTCTAAAACAATATCTCCTTTATTGGTCCACAATTCTATACATCTCTGGATGACTTCCAACTGCAAAGGGCAGATATGTCTTTCATCTTTTTCCTCTCGTGCTGACTTTTTTTGTAAAGTGTCTGACTGCTTAATATCCATCCACACTGGGCTTGCATAATTCTGCCATACATCAACCGGAAACGTTTCGTGTGTATGTGATACCATTTCCGGATTTTCTCCCGGTTTTCGCATAGTCACGATGTAATCTGGTATTCCCTGTCGGTTCATGGTGCTGTCTTTTCTTATCTGTTTATGCAGTAATCCCAATGCCTTAGTTCGTTGCATTTCAGTAACGGGATTTTTCCAAATCGTAACCTTGCTATGATATATAAATCCGCAATCTTCAAAAATCTGTCTAACCAGTGCTGGAAAGTCCTTTAGTCCGATAACCCCATCTCTTTCTTTCATAAGCGGCAAATCCATACAGTGAAACGAAAGTAGTCTGCCCGGCATAGTCACTCTGTATAGTTCTTTTGCAAGGAATTTGAAATGCTCGTAAAATTCATCATCGCCCTTACTGTTACCCATATCTCTGTCACTATTTGAGTATGTATAAAGGCTTGCGAATGGCGGGCTAAATATTGTGTAGTGAATACTGTTATCAGGAATATCCTTAATCAACTCGCAACTATCTCCATTATATATTGCATACTGCTTTGCTATTGTCTGTGATAAAACATCCATTGCTACTTATCTCCTTTTCTAAATTCTTCCCACTGTGGCAATATCATCCGTTCGTGTGGCTCATATGGTGTTGAAATTCTGCAAGTGCTACGCAACTCCTTTTTTGTAATCTCCTTTGTGAGTTCCGTCATTTCAGACTGCATTTTCAAGAAAGCTGACTGTTTTCTTTCGATGTTCTCCTTGACGCACCCTTCTTTTGCAGAAATGATGATATAAACATTTACCTGCTCTTTCTGACCGAATCTCCAACATCTTCTCAATGCTTGGTAATACTGTTCGTAACTGTCAGATAATCCGGTAAAAATCATGTTGTGGCAGTTCTGCCAGTTCATTCCAAATCCTGCAATCTTCGGCTTCGTGACAAGGCATTTCAATTCTCCATTGCTAAAATCAAGCATGGACTTTGATTTATGTGATTCTTTGTCGCTCCCCTGCACTTCTACACTTTCGTTTATCATCTCATGCAGTTGATGGCTCTCATCATTCAGGTCGCACCACACAATCCATTGTTCATCCGAATTATTTACAAGTTCCGCCGCTTTTTCACATCTCAACTGTAAGCTGTCTTTCCGTGCCTGTCGCCGCTCCGTCAGTGTAAGGCTTTCCGTGATAGGATTGTCTCCATCAACGATAATCTCATTTATATTAAGTGTCGGAAGATTGTAACCATCAATGTCATATCCGATATTATTAGGATTGTCTACAAACACACTAAATGTTGCTAACCACTGCCAAAATACATCTTCTGCGTGTCCTTTTAATCTCCACTTTGAGGTTTCTCCCCCATCATGAACAAAGAACATTGATAACATCTCAGGTCTGGTCATTACTCCACAAAATTCAGAGTGATTTCCAATTTCCATATAATCATTCGGTGCAGGTGTAGCGGTACAAGCCAGTTTGTAAGGTACTTCGTGGAAGTTCTGAATGATCGCAGTTCTTACCTTTCCGCTATACGACTTCAAAATGCTACTTTCATCAAGTACAATTCCGATAAATTCATTAGCAATAAATCTATCCAGTTTTTCATAGTTTGTAATGTTTATTCCATTAACGCAATCTTCCTGCTTTTCGACTACTTTTGCTATATACCCGAATTTCTCAGCTTCCCTTTTGGTTTGGTCTGCCACTGCCAATGGTGCAAGGATAAGCACCTTTCCACCTGTATGCTTGCAAACTTGATATGCCCAAGATAACTGCATTGGTGTTTTTCCAAGTCCACAATCTGCAAATATGCAGGCTTTTCCTTTCTTTAATGCCCACTTCACAATGTCTTTCTGAAAATCGTATAACATTGGGTTTAGTTCGCTTTTATCAATGTCAAACCCGCTGCTCTCTAAAACAAATCTTTTGTTCAGCAAAAAATCTTTGTATTCCATTTTTTTGAATAGGAGTAAAATTGCAATTTTGATTGTCCGGACAAAACCTCTCTTGCTCCTTTCAAATTTTTTATAACTTCTCAAATGTGTATACTGAATGTCTCGTTGTTACTGTGATTTTGCCTTTTATCTCAGTGTAGGAAATTACCATACTTGTTGTGAGTTCTCCGACATACGGTGTGCCATCGGCATTTGAAATCCACTGAATTACCATCTGTTCTCCAATTCTCACGCTTGGCTTGGTACATATTCTTCCTATTCTGTTAGGGTATCTCCCATCTGTCCGGGGATTGCCCTCTCTGTCCGTTATTGAGACTACTTTGTAATTTTCCATAGCGTTCTCCTTAAAACAGATGGAACAGAAGCAGATCATCATTGTCCGCCGGATCGCATTTCTCTTTCCATTCCAGTTTTCTTACAACGTCCCATGTTTTCATGCAGATATTGGATAAATCATATTTTTCATATACTCTCCGGTCGATGAACAGTCGCATATCCAGTTCCTCTCCATAGAGGTTGTAGCTCATATATTTCAAATTGCGAATATCATCATCCGTTGCCTCGGCATGGAGTGTTACTGTGATTCCGTCTAATCGGTCGAGAATTTTTCCGTAATCATCCATTGATAAGCAAGCTGTGTACAAATACACTCTCTGCTGTTTATTCTGCTTTCTGAGTACCTTGATAAATCTCAGCAGGCTATCCGGGTTGAGCATCGGTTCCCCACCAGTTATCACAACTGCCTCATAATCTGAGAGAACTGAAATATCTCCAATACTTGCAACCTTTCCGATTGTCTCATTGCAGCATCCGGAGCATTTTCTGTTACAGGCTAATGTCACTATTACTCTCGCTGTCTTTTTCATGTTTCCTCCTTAATCCATGCCGTCATAAAGACTTTCAGATAATTCAACCTGTTCGTCTGTCAAATCCCTAAGTGCATTGATTATCTTCATCTTTGTTTCTTTGCATGGGAAATATCCGTACTTTGCATATCTCAGCATCCGTTCAAAAGTGCTCATTGGAAACGGAATATCTTTGTCAATTACAATCCGTTTAAGATGCAGATGTTCAAAAAACGCATCATCCATCAGGATTTTGTACTCAATGTGTGTTTCCGGTATTCCAATTTCCTCTAAGAAATGCTCATCTTCCAGAGTTTCAAACGGAAGTTCTTGTCTTTTCGCTACCGCACCAGTTTCATCCTCTACTTCCTCTTTGTAATATGCGAACTTCGTGATTGTGAAATCGAACTTATTCAGAATTTCTTCCGGTTTTCCAAATATTTTGCAACAAAGTTCAATCACAACACCTGTTTCAATGTGTTTGTATGCCTTTACATTGTCGTTTTCGTAGTGGAAATGATATTTCTCATCTCTTACATCGTCTCCGTCATATCCTGGTGTCTGACTGTCAAAATACTGTACCGCATCATCAAAATCGCTTTCATTCTCAAAGAAAATATCAAGGTCCTTTACCTTTTCTTTATTGAATATGTTTTTGAAACATCCTCCGCATATAAATCCTTTGTGACCGGTCATGTACTCATCAAGCCAATTTAACATCAAGAAGTTTTCTCTATCTCTCTTTATTAGAGCCATTGCTTCCTCCTATCTCCGCACCATTGCTTCCTTGTATAATCGTTTATACACGTCCCTCTCAGCAGTTATCTTTGCAATTTCCAACCGTGTCTCGATGTCCGGCATCTCCACCTTTTCTGCAATAGGTTCAGGCTCTTTCTCGTCTGGCTTCACTGCTTCATTTGTAGCTTCCGCCCACTTCTTTACCAGATCATTTGCTTTGATATTGACTCCGATGCCGATACTTACCGCCAACGCTGCATCAATCTTTTTCATTTCTGCCATAGAACACTGTCCTATGTAATCTCCAACCTTATCCTTGTTTACCGTATCAATCTGCTCACAAAGCGCTATTGACGGATATTTTGCACTGCAGATCTTAACGTGTGTCGGCAACGGCTTCTTTTCCTGAGTGGTAAGATAAACCACTTCCAATATGGGAGCTACATTGTTTCCAATATCATTGCTTACAATTACTGCTGGTCTATACCCCCCCTGCTCATTTCCGCTATATTTGCTCTCATTGTGGATATAGAAGATTTCCCCTCTATAAAATTCTTTGTTCATAGTGTCCTCCTTTACTCGTCTGGTATTTCTGAATTATTGGCTAACATTTCAAACACTCCAAGCGGTTAATCTGCCACACAAACATTGTGTTTTGCCTCTCTTTCCTTAATCCGCCCCATTTGGCGATTGATTTTGAAATCAATTCGATCCTCTACCTCTGCTACGCAGTTAAAAATAATTTCCAACTGTGTGAGCATAATCTGCACATCTGCAATTTCATCTATCACTGCTTCTCTCATTTTCGCTGTTTTCTCATCGCTACGGCGGAATTTCAGAATGGCTTTGACGAGTTCCGAACACTCTTCAATAGCCATATCCTCCTGTGCATCGTTTCCATATGTTTCTACGATGGTGTTGAGGTTTCTCATCTGCTCCTGTGTCAATACTGTTTACCTCCTAATATCTAATGTTTAGGTTTCCGTGTTCGTTGATCCAATCAATAATTTCCTTGAATCCAAGTCCTCCCTCATTCCAAGGTTTCATAATGTACTCATACTGTTTGGGATGAGTGAGTTTCATCTTTTCAAATCTTCCTGGGGACTTTTCAAGGTGGCATCCATAGCCACAGAACATACAACCAGTGCGTTCACATCCGGTCGTTTTGAGAACTGGTCTGCCAAGGTCAAAGATTTCCATATTGCTTACATCAGCTAATGTCATTTGACCGTGTGCCTCATCCTCTGTTACAACCTTTCCGTATACAGAACAGATTTCAAATCTCTTCGGATTCTTTTTGATGTATTTTCTGGCTTTTCTTCGCTGAATTTTATTCGCCCTGCACCTGACTTCCATGTTGCAAACCGCTAAGTTTTGGTCGTATTCGTCTTGCAGTTGCCGTATGTAAAGAAGTACATCCTGTTCCGTCCAGAAACTCATAGGGTTACTGATCGGAGATTTCATATCAAATCCATTGCACCCATTTTTAAGCCACTGCTGCGTTCTCAATCTGCTCTCACTCGCCATTTGAGCCGTCATTGGTTTACGGTCTGTCTGTCTTGCATAGGCATGAGCTGGAGCCTTTTTCATTACCTTGCAACACTCTGAGGATATTTCCCACGGACAGTCGATAAAGAACTTGTATCTCTCACAACTGTATTTACTTCTTTCTCCGTTAGGGATATTCCCCATCGTCATTGCTCCGAAAAGAATCTTTACTCTGACGGGTATACTCTCCCAGTCCCCTAAGTTTTCTATACTTGTTGTCTGACCCCCCCGGAGTTATTTTTCG
>ERZ779888.850-NODE-850-length-33460-cov-2.663763_pt1 | contig 33460 bp, 28 predicted proteins | sample MGYA00511245_ERZ779888 | MGnify/ENA primary metagenome ERZ779888 (study PRJEB29588, sample SAMEA2155255) | human gut metagenome | biome: human gut; feature: human-associated habitat; material: faeces | place: Denmark | collected 2008/2010 ...
GCGTGATGGAAAGTACCAACAAAATGATGCGGTTCAGCCGTGCGTTTTTCTCGCCCTGCGCTAAAGCGGAGCGCCGCTGCGCGTAGGTCACGCATTTATCGGAGCCCCACATGAACAATGCACCGCAGAGAAACCCGAGTGTCGCCACCAAAAACGCAGGCATGCTTCCCGCCGCCTCCGCGCGCTCGATGGCCGGCTGCAAAAGTGACCAAAAGCTCGCCGCAACCATCACCCCGGCGGCGAAGCCGAGCATCAAATTGAGAATTTTGGGGTTCGGCGATTTAAACAGCACCACCGTGGCAGCACCAAGCGCCGTGACGAGCCATGTCCCCAGCGTCGCCAACAACGCATAAAATACAATATCATTCATTTTCAGCCCTCCTGATTTTATTATATGGAGAGGGAAAAAATGGGTGAAAAAAGCACGCGGTTTTTAAAGCCGCGTGCTTGCCGTATTAAATTGATCGGATAATCTTCCACGCTTCCGTCAGCCGCTCCAAGCTCCACGCGGCATTCGCGGGGCTGGTGCTCGGCAGAACCGTTTCCGGCAGGTCGATCTCTTTCGTCAGATATTTTTGATACAGCTTGTGCGCCATTTGACCGTTTGTACACACATGCGTGATGTTCGCTGTCGATAAAATCACGGAAAGATCATTCGGCACAACGTTTTTGATGCTCGCGTCAGCCGAGCCCGTTACGTCGCACGAGGCAATGACGTCCCACAAGGCAACTTTATGCTTTAGCAAAAGCGCCTTCTTTTCGGGGACATTCCCCGGCACCGGTTCACCGAAAACCGCGCTCAAGACGCGCCAAAAGCGGTTTTGCGGGTGCCCGTAGAAAAACGCCGCTTTTCTCGACTGCACAGACGGAAACGAGCCCAAAACGAGCACGCGGCTGTTTTCGTCGAACACCGGCGGAATTTCGTGCTGCACCATCAGTGTACCTTCTCGGCAAAATCCTTCTTGCGCTGCTCGTAGGCCTCCATGTTTTCCGCTTCAAACGCAAGCATCACATCGCCCGCACCCATCAGGTTCAAAATGTACTTTGTAAACGGCGGATTCAAAACCAAGATCGGCCCCACAAGGTATGTGCCGAAGAAGTTGTTTACGCGGATGCCCTCGTATTTCGCCTTTATATTGAGCCCCACACCTTTGTTTTTCACGAACAAGCCGTGCGATTCATCCGGCGTGTAGGCCATCGTGAACTGCGTCTTAAAGCCCATGATGACATTGCCGTCAAATTCGCCCTCAAAGTCGCTGTTGTGGCGGTGCATCATATCGCGCTTTGCGTACAAACGATAAAGCCCAAGGCACTCTACGCGGCTGCCGTCCTCGTTTTCAATGTAATCGCCGAAGATTTCGAGCGCATTGCCCGTGAAAAGGAACACCGTGCCGTCGTCAATGGCTTTTTGGATTTTCTCCTTCAGCGGCATCAACTTGCGGATGACCTGCTCCTGCATACGCTCCGTCATGGGACCCATATACACAAGGTTCATTTTTTCTTCGGTAAAGCGCACATCGTCGCTGAATTTCGTGCGGATAAACTCCGCCTCCGGCAGCGTTTTTTCAAGGTAGACCATGTTGTACGCGTCGCCGAACAGGTTGCAGAATTCCGGGAAAAGGACTTCTATTTTCATTTCGTCTCGCCCTCCTTCTCACGTTCGATCATCTTATCGCGAATGTCATTTGCCAAACGAATGGTGTATACGTCGTACAGAATAAAGACTGTGTCCGCTTCTTTCGAGACCGCCGCAGGCGTATCGCTTTCATCGCGCATGTGCACGATCTTCTCCGCCGGCACACCGGCCAGAAGCGTGCGCACATACGTATCGTGGTGGCGCGCACCGGCAATGACGACCTGCACGATGCTCGGGTCATTCAAAAACTCAAAATCGGTGTCGTAGAACCACGCGGTGTTCTCCACGGTGTGGCGCGCATCGAAGTAGTCGTCGAGAAACATCACAACGGACTTTTTGCCCGGCGCGTTACGGATATTTTCAAACGCACGGGAGCACGCAATGGGGTTCTGTCCCTTTGCAAGGTGCAGAATGTACTTTCTGCCGTTCACTTCTTTTTCGGAGTAACGCGTCTCGCTGATGCCCATTTTCTCCATGGAATTGCGAATTTTTTCTTCGGAAAGGCCGAATTCACGCAGCGTCGCAATGGCGGCAAGGGCGTTATAAATATTGATGTTCGTACTGTTCAAAAGCGGGTATTCCGATTTTTTGCCGCCCACCGCCACGTTCATTTTCATGTCTTTCGTATCGATGTCCGTTGCAAGGTAGTCGATGTCCGGCGAGCGGTAGCCGCAATTTTCGCAGTGCACACGGCCGATATGATGGTAGCGCACAATGTCGTGCACAAGCGGGCCGTGGCATTTGGGGCAGGCAGGCACATCATTTACAATATTGTCGCATTCCTTTTTGTCCGTGTCAAGGTGGTCGATGCCGAAATACACGCGGTCGTTTTCGGGCTTAATGGAACTGCAAAGCGGGTCGTCGCCGTTCAAAACGAGCTTTGTGCCCTTTGGAATTTCCTTATTCAGAATATCGAGGATAAACTCCGCGTGCGCGTTGCGCTTATAAGAATCACGGAAAATGTTCGTGCACAGCACAATGTCCGGCTGCATGTAGGGGTAAATGTTCGGCGCAGAGCGCTCATCGAGCTCAAACACCGCAAGGTCACACTTCGGCTTGCCGAAAAAGTGACTGTTCGCAATGAGCGTAGATGCCACGCCGGTCGCGACATTCGTGCCGGAGCGGTTGCACATGAACTCGATGCCGTTATCTTCCAAAACATCCTCGATCATGTTCGAGACAGTCGTTTTGCCGTTCGTGCCCGTAATGCCGATGATCTTCTTCGGTTTTGGCATGCGCCCGATAAAATCCGGGCACAGAATAATAGCCCAAGAACCCGGCATGGACGTGCCCTTTCGCCCGATGAGCTTTAAAACCAGCGCCGTACCGCGGGCGAACATCAGCGCAAAATAAAAGCGTAAATTTCGTTTCATTTTCTTCATTCCTTCCAATCAGTCTTAAAAAATCGTGTGCGCAGCAGCTCTAATGTATCCAGAATATATTCCTTGTCCTCGGCAGAAAGCTCTGCGGAGCAATGTTCAAATTCCTGCATAAAGCGTGCGTATTCATTTTGAAAAGCAGCGTTCGATTCCGTTTGCAGCAGAGAATCCACCGAGATCTGCATAGCATTCGCGATCTGTACCAGCGCCTTTCTGCCCGGTGTGCGTTTTCCGTTTTCTATGCGGCTGATATAAAACTCATCCAAATCGCACCGGTCTGCAAACTGGCGCTGTGTCAGCCCGTTTTCCACGCGATACTGTCTGATTTTTTCACCCAAAAAATTTTTCATTCGTTTCCTCTTTTTTCGCACTTCCTTTTTTTAATCCATTATACCCAATCCATATCGCATTCTTAATGGTAAAAAGTGCAAGTATTGACTATTTGTACATGTAGTGTTATACTATTTTTGTTTTTGACAATATCGCATATAGCGTTTTCGGTGCAGCTTTTGAAAACGCATACAAAACGGGAGGAACCCTTTTGAAAAAATCACTTCGCTTCTATTTTGCTCTCTTTTTTGCCAAGTGCACGGCGCGTATTTTAAAACTCATCGGGCGAAAGGGCACATCCATGCCGGGCTCTTGGGCCATTATTCTGTGCCCGGATTTTCTGGGGCGCATACCGCGCCCGAAAACCGTCGTCATGGTGGCCGGAACAAACGGCAAAACAACCGTCTGCAATTTAACAGAAGACATTTTAACGGATAACCATGTGGAATACGTCTGCAATCGCTTTGGCGCAAACGTCAACACGGGTATTGCTTCGGCGCTCATTGCCGATTCCACTTTTTTCGGCAACCCGAAGCATGATCTTGCCGTTTTTGAATTTGACGAGCGCTCGGCAGAAAAGATTCTCTCCTATATACAGCCGGATTATTTCGTCTGCACCAATCTCTGCCGCGATGCGCTCGACCGCAACGCAAATGTGGAATTCATCGCCGATCTCTTAAACAAAAATCTGAACGACAGCGCCACGCTCATTTTAAACGGCGATGACCTCATCACAAGCCACTTAAAGCCACAGAACCCACGCGTGTACTTCGGCATTGATAAGCTCCCGCGCGACGATGCCGCACGCCCGAATCTTGTGCGGGACATCACCGCCTGCCCGCAATGCGGCGCGCCGCTTTCCTACCGCTTTCTGCGATATAATCACATTGGCCGCGCGCATTGCCCAAATTGCGATTACGGCTCGCCGAACATCGATTACGAAGCAAAAACGGTCGATCAAACTGCCATGCGCTTCACGCTTTTAGCACCGCAGGGCGAAGAGACCTACCGCCTGCTCGGCAAAAACATCACAGACCTTTATAACGAGCTCACCGCCGTCACGCTTTTAAAAACGCTCGGACTTTCGCAAAAGCAGATCGCATCCTCGCTCGAAAAAACGGAGCTCACCCGCACGCGCTATGATATTCAGTCAGCCAGTGACAAAGAAATTGTACTCTGCCTTGCCAAAGGCCAAAGCCCCATCGCAAGCTCGCGTGTGTTTGAGTTCATCGCGGAGCAGAACATCCCCTGCGCCGTCGTGCTCATGAACTACGACCGGCACGACGCGGCACATTCCTCGGAAAATACCGCATGGCTTTACGAAGCGGACTACGATTTTTTGAATACCGATTGTGTGCGTGAGCTCATAACCGTCGGCAGCCGTTGTTACGATTACCAAGTGCGCGCCCTGCTCGCCGGTATTCCGCAGGAAAATATCCGTTGTGCCGAAAAACCGGAGAACACCACCGCATTGGTCAATTTTAAAAACGTCAAGCGCGTGTATATTCTGCACGCCGTGTTCACCCGCGCCGCCGCAGAGCAGCTCCGCGACTGCCTGATTGAACGTGCCAAAAAGGAGACTGCAAATGAAAATTGAGATTTTATTTCCGGAGTGCTGCAATCTTTTCGGCGATTACGGCAATGTGCTGCTTTTAAAAGCCTGCCTACCAAACGCGGAATTCATCGAGACCGCGCTCTATGAAACACCGCAGTTCGTAAAAGATCCCGTCGATCTCGTCTACCTCGGCTCCATGTCCGAGCACACACAGGAAAAGGTCATCGAAAAGCTGCTGCCGCATAAAGCGCAGCTTGCAGCGCAAATTGAAAAAGGACGCTGCTTCCTTTTCACCGGCAATGCCGTGGAGGTTTTGTTCCGCGAAATTCGCGATGGCAGCCGTCGCATACCGGGGCTTGCTCTTTTTGATCTTTACGCTGTGCGGGATTACAACCACCGCTATAACGGCAATTTTCTCGGCATGTTCCAAAATATGCGCCTGCTCGGCTGCAAAACGCAGTTTACCATGGCTTACGGCGACAACAGCGCTTACTATTTTGCCAAAGCGGAGCGTGGCATGGGACTAAACAAAAGCTCCGACTTAGAGGGCGTGCATATGCACAACTTTTTCGGCACGTATCTCGTGGGCCCGCTTCTCACCATGAACCCCGCATTCACGCGCTATTTACTGCACCTGATCGGTGTCGAAGCGAAAACGCTCCCCTTTGAAAATGCGCTTGAAGAAGCCTATGCGGCACGCCTGAAGGAATTTGCCGATCCCGCCACCGAAATGGAAAAAGAGGGCGATAATAACCAATTAAAACTCGGATTTTTACGAAAATTCCATTGATTTTTTGCAAATACTCTTGTATAATTGAATCAGATTTCAAAACCACAGGAGGAGTTCACCATGAAAACTTTACCCGTAGCGGTACAGGTTTATTCTGTCCGCGATGACGCTGAGCGCGATTTTAAGGGCACCATGCAGAAAATCAAGGACATGGGCTATGACGGCGTTGAGCTTGCAGGCCTTTATGGCATGAAGCCGGCGGAAGTCAAGGCGATTTTGGAAGAAGTGGGCCTCGTTCCGCTTTCCGCACACGTTCCGTTCCAGGAGCTCGAAGCCGACATCGAAGGCACGGTCGCACAGTACAAGGAGATCGGCATGCAGTACATTGCCATCCCGTATCTGATGGAAGAAGATCGTCCGGGCACCGAGAAGTTCCTCAAGAACATTGAGACTTTCAAGAAGATCGGCGAAGCCTGCAAGAAAGTCGGCATCACGCTGCTTTACCACAACCACGATTTCGAGTTTGTAAAGATGCCGAACGGTCAGTATGCACTCGATTATATCTATACCGAGATTCCCGCTGACCTGCTCCAGACCGAGCTTGATATCTGCTGGGTCAAGGTCGCCGGCGAAGAGCCGGTCGATTACATCAAGAAGTACGCCGGCCGCGCACCGGTCGTCCACCTCAAGGACTTCTACAAGGAAGGTAAGCCGGCCAACATGTACGAGCTCATCGGCATTGAGACCGAGAAGAAGGAAGAAACCGGCAAGTTCGAGTTCCGTCCGGTCGGCCACGGCATGCAGAACATTCCGCCGGTGCTCGATGCAGCACTGGAAGCCGGCTCCAAGTGGGTCGTTGTCGAGCAGGATCAGTCTTATGACACCCCCGCTCTCGAAGCCGTGAAGATGAGCCGCGATTACCTCAAGGGCCTCGGCTGGTAATTTTGCTTTAAGTAAGACATTAAGAATACATATTTTCAAGGCGTACTTTCTTTCCCGGAAGTGCGCCTTAATTATATTCGCCTGTCGGCGAATGTTATAGTCCTTCGGACAATAAAAAGAAAAACGGCTTCCGGCGCATGAAAGCACCGTGGAGCCGCGTATGTATAAGCGAGATATTATGCGTCCTTCTTTTCCTCTTCGTCTTCCGGCGGAAGCGCGGATGCGCAGTGCGGGCATTTCGTCGCGCCGATCTTCACGTCATCCATCAGGCAGTACGGGCAGGTTTTCGTGGTAGGAGCCGTTTGTCTTCCCCTCAAAATTTCCGATATTGCTGCGGTTTCCGACAGTTTTTTCTTGCAGAAGTATTGTTGAAAACCGTGAAATATGCTATACTGTTTTATACTTTTCCGAGATATACATAGGACGCTCGATGGTTTAAGGAGATGCACGCATGGCATATAAGATCTGGCTTTTTCTATGGTACTTTGTGCTTGCTTCCTTCTGCGGCTGGGTCGCAGAGGGGGGGTACATCGGCATGGTATACCGAAAATTCAAAAACCCCGGCATGCTGAACGGCCCGTACTGCCCGCAGTACGGCCTGATGATTGCGCTGCCGTGGGCGGCATTGACGGCGCTGCATTGGCAAACGTCGTTTGTTGCCACGCTGTTTTTCTGCCTGATTTCAAGCTTCCTTGTGGAATTCACGTTCGCGTGGCTGCTGCGCAAAACAACGCACATCCGCCTGCGTGATTACTCCAAATTCAAGTGGAATATCAAGGGCTACGTTTCCGTGCCCGTCGCCACCGTGCGCGGCGTGTGCTTCTCGTTCATTGTGGTGTTCATCGTGCCGGTACTCACGTCACTTCTGCACTACGTCAACCGCACCGTCGGCTGGGTCATCCTCTATGCCGTCCTCGGCATCATGCTGCTCGACATCATCATCACGTCCATCACCGTGCAGCGCTTGAATCACCAGTTTAAACGCTTATCCGAACTCGGAGACCGCGTGCGCGAGGCGAGAAACGCCCTCGGCAATGCCGTTACCGGCGGCGCCATCGGCGCAGCGGAGGCCATCGATGACCTCGACCTGCAAAAGAAGCTTCAGGAAGCACAGAAGACCGCCGACGAAAACTACACGGCACTCCTCAACAAATCGAACTTCTTAAAGCGCCGCTTCATGAGCGCCTCGCCGGATATGACGAACGAGCAGTACGAAAAGGAATTAAAAGCGTACCGCATCACGACGGAAGAGCGCAAAAAGCGTTCCGCCGAACGCTGGAAGCGCAATCGCTATGAATATGAAGCTACATTCGAAAACCCGGAAGACCGCCCGTTCGCGTTCGGCATGAACTTCACAAAACTCTTCTGGATCTTCTTCATCGGCTGCCTTGCCGGTTTTGTGCTTGAAGAATGCTGGGCGTTCTTCATCGCGCACCAGATTGAGCTGCGCGTAGGCCTTGTGTACGGCCCATTCCAGCCCATTTACGGCGGCGCAGCCATCATCACGCTGTGCCTGTATAAGCTCTACAAGCAGGACGACATCATCATTTTTGTTGCCAGCGGCATCATCGGTGCGGCGTTCGAGTATCTGTGCAGTTGGGGACAGGAGATGCTGTTCGGCACCGTTTCGTGGGATTACAGCGGCACGCCGTTCAACATTGACGGCCGCACAAACTTGATGTTCGCGCTCATCTGGGGCACGCTCGGCCTTATCTGGATCAAAGAAATTTACCCCGCCATGTCGCGCATGATCGAAAAAATCCCGAAGCGCCCGGGCGCTATCCTCACCATTTTGCTCGTTGCGTTCATGCTGTTTGACGGGCTCATCTCCTGCGCCGCGCTGACCCGCGCCAACGAGCGCGCCGAGGGCATCCCCGCCACAAGCTCGTTCCAAATGTTCCTCGATAAGCACTTGGATGACAACTACCTCGCGCTCGTCTACCCGAACATGCAGAAGGTCAACGAAGACGGCACGAAAAGCGAACCGCTGAAAGACACGGTAAAGAACACGTAAACGCAATCCGTCCATACTGCGGCAAAGAAATTTGAAGCGGTTTCATCACGAATTAAAAGGAACCCACCGTATCGCTTTCACACATACGGTGGATTCCTTATTTTATCGTATTATTTTCGATTCAGCGTACGCTTTCTACAAACGTTCTGAACGCTTTTCTGCCCTCTGCCGTGCATTTGTAGACGCCTGCGTTCTCCAGCACCTTTACAAACACCTTTCCCACTTCCTGCTGCAAGATGTGCTCGGCATTCGCTTCGTTCATTTCCGGGTGGTCGCGCTTCACCTGCGCTGCCCACTCCGCGTGCTTTGCGATGCTCTCCACGCTTGAAACATCGCCGTTTTTCAGCATCACGTCTTTCAGGGTCTTCAGCTCGTCTTTCAGTCTGGACGGCAAAACCGCGAGACCCATAACTTCAATGAGGCCGATGTTCTCTTTCTTGATGTGATGATATTCGTCGTGCGGGTGGTATACGCCGAGCGGATACTTTTCCGTCGTGATGTTGTTGCGCAGCGCAAGATCGAGCTCGTATACGCCGTCCACACAGCGCGCAATCGGCGTGATGGTGTTGTGCGGCTCGCCGTCCGTCTCCGCAAAAATGAACGCGTCCTCGTCCGTGTAGCTTCTCCACGCTTTCAATACGCGGTCGGCCGCGTCAATCAGGCGATCCGGGTTTTTATGGCGCAAACGCAAAACAGATACCGGCCAGTTCAATATGCCCGCTTCTACATCTTCAAAGCCGTGCAGCGTGCAGTGCTCCTCCATGTTCGCGCGCGCCATCGCGAACGTATAGTGGCCGCCCTGGTAGTGGTCGTGTGTCAAAATGGAACCGCCAACGATGGGCAAATCGGCATTAGAACCGAGGAAATAGTGCGGAAACTGCTCCACAAAATCAAACAGCTTGCGGAACGTGCTCTTGTCAATCTGCATCGGCACATGCTCGCCGCAGAACACAATGCAGTGCTCATTGTAGTACACATACGGAGAATACTGCAAAAACCAATCCGCATGGTTCACCGTGATCGGGATTGCGCGGTGGTTCTGTCTTGCCGGGTGGTTCATGCGGCCCGCATAACCGATATTCTCCTTGCACAGCATACAGGCAGGATAACCGGAAGCCTTCATTTTCTTTGCCGCAGCAATGGCCTTCGGATCTTTTTCCGGCTTTGAAAGGTTGATAGTAATATCAATCGCACCGAAACGCGGGTCGTTATACACCCACTTTAAATCGCGCGCCACACGGTCGCGGCGGATATAATTGCAGTCGCCGCAAAGCTTATAGAACCAGTCCGTCGCCTTTTCCGGGGATTCCTTGTAAAGTGCGCGAAATGTGCGGTTCACATCGGACGGGCGCGGTGTCAAAAGGCCCATCAGTTTCGTGTCAAATAAATCGCGGGACGTCGCACCGTCCTCGATGATGCCGCGCTTTACGGCTTCGTCGCAAAGGCCGTCCAGCAAAAGTGCCAGGTTTTCGCTCTGCTCCGCTTCCTCATCCGCGTAATCCTCTTCACAAAGCGCCTCCAATAAACGGTTGCGCGTGTAAATCGTGTCTTCCGCTTCGATGAGCCCCGTGCGCACGCCGTATTCGACAAGCGCCTTGATTTTTCCGAAAAGCATACTTTTTACCCCCGTATAGCTAAGTATAGCTAAAAATTCAAAAGGAGAGCGTAAAAATCAGCGCATCCTCTCTTGGTTCTGTATAAAAATTGCGGCGCACGCCCGCTTCCGTAAAGCTGAGCGAACGGTACATCGCAATGGCCGGCAGGTTCGACGCCCGCACCTCCAGCGTGATGAAAACGCCGCCGTTTTCCCGCGCTTTTTCAATCAGCGCCGCCATGAGCGTTCTGCCCACACCATGGCCGCGAAACTCCGGGAACACCGCAATGTTGTCCACATAGCTTTCGCCGAGCACCGTGTGCATGCCGCCGTAGCCGAGCACCTCATCTTGCTGCATCGCCACCAAAAAGCACGCGGCAGGATTATCAATCTCCTCCGTCAGGCTTTTTTCGCTCCACGGTTCCGAAAAGCAAAGCTTTTCAAGTTCCGCAAGGCGCGAAACGTGCTCCGCCGTCATCGAAACAATCTGCATAAACGCTCCTTAAAAACCGAGATGCTGCTCAAACGTCTGCAATTCCTCGCAGATCTTGTCGCGGCACTTGCGGTAGGTATTTAGGTCCCCGCCGTAGGGATCGTCAATGTAATGCGGCACGTAAATTTTCTCCGCCGGCACACCCGCCTGCATCAAAATGTACGCGTGGGTTTTCGACATCGTGAAATAAACGTCCCACACATCGATTTCTTCCGGCGTAAAGCGGCGCGCAATGTGACCGCTGATGTCCACGCCGATCTCCTTGCAGGCCAGCACCGCATTTTCGCTGGGGTGCTGCCCATCGAGCGCGGAAAGACCGGCGCTTTGGCACATGATGTTCTCAAAGCCGCGCTGCTCCATTTCGCGGCGGAAAATGCCCTCCGCCATTGGGCTTCTGCACGTGTTGCCGGTGCAGACAAACAAAATTTTCGTCTTTGATTATAAACCTCGAATACTTCTATAATCGGTCGTATTTCGTCTTCCAAAATGAAAACGCTCCCGAACGACCGCTACCTATCATAGCACAGTTCGGGAGAGAATTCTACTAAGTATTCTTTAATTTTCAATGAATGACAACAAAACAACAACAATAAACAACATTGTGCCGCACAAAGCTGCTGAAAGGCGCACCCGCCTACTTCTTCCTGTAAACCAGAAAGTCAAATTTAATCTCGGTCTCGAGCACATCGAGCGCGCGCAGACGCTCTCCGCCCTCTACGTCCGTCTTCCAGTAGTACGGCGTCATGGAGAACAACGCTTCAATGTTCTCCCGCCCGTTTACCGTGATAAATTTTTGCACACACGCACGGCCGAGGTATTCAAACCCGTCGTAGGCCGTGTCGTGCTCTTCGTTCTCATACGGCTCTTTGTATAAAACCTCTTTCATGCCGTACAGATGCCGCGCACCCGGCACCGCAAGGATCATTACGCCGCCCGGCTTTAGCACCCTAAAAAACTCCTCCGGCACAATAGGCGCAAAAACGTCCGTCAGCACATCTGCACTGTTTTCCGCACACGGCAGGGGAAATAAACTCGCCACCGCGAAATCGATGCCCTTATATTTGCCCGCAGCCGCTTTCACCGCGAATTTCGAGATGTCCACGCCGGAAACCGAACCGTTTTTCGCTTTGGCTTTTTCATATAAAGCCGAAGTGTAAAAGCCCTCGCCGCAGCCTGCGTCCAAAATAACGCCGTTCTCGGGCAGATATTTGTCCGTCAGCTCCGCCAGTTTGTCACGGAACGCATCGTAGTAGCCGCCGCTCAAAAACACGCGGCGCGCGTCCACCATCTGCTTTGTGTCGCCGGGAATCTTCGCGTGCATCTGCTTTACGGGCAGAAGATGCACATACCCTTGGCGCGCAATATCATAAGAATGTCCGTTTGCGCAGCGCAGCGCGCGGTCTTCTCTTTCCAACGCGCTGCCGCATGCGGGACAGCAAAATATCATCATAAACCCTTAGCCCTTCGCCTGATACCAGCTCTTACCGCTTCCGGCCTCTGCCAGCATCGGCACGCTCAGCTGCACCGCGTTTGCCATTTCTTCTTCCAGAATTTTCTTCACCGTGTCGCTTTCCGCTTCCGGGCACTCCACAATGAGTTCGTCGTGCACCTGCAAAATCAGCTTTGCATCGAGCTTTTCGGCTTTCAAACGGTTGCGCACGTGCACCATCGCAATCTTGATGATGTCCGCCGCCGTGCCCTGAATCGGCATGTTGCGCGCCACACGTTCACCGAACGCACGCATGTTGAAATTGGAGCTTGCAAGCTCCGGCAGATAGCGTCTGCGGCCGAACAGCGTCTCCACATAGCCGTTTTTCTTCGCTTCCTCCACCACGCGCTCCATATAGTCTGCAACGCCCTTATAATTGCGCAGGTAATCGTGAATGTAGTCCTCGGCCTCACGGCGGGAAACACCGATGTCCTTTGAAAGCGAGAACGCACCGATGCCGTATACAATGCCGAAATTGACCGCTTTCGCGCGGCTGCGCATCTGCGGGGTCACAAGGTCTTCGGGCATATCGAACACACGCGCCGCCGTCATGGTGTGGATGTCGCGCCCAAGTCGGAAGTCCTCCTGCATCTGCGTGTCGTTTGCCACGTGCGCCAATACGCGCAGTTCAATCTGCGAATAGTCGGCGTCCACAAGCACATTCCCCTCTTTTGCGATGAAGAACCGGCGGAATTCACGCCCAAGCGGCGTGCGCACCGGGATGTTCTGCAAATTCGGCTCAGTCGAGGAAATACGCCCCGTGCGCGTTTCGGTCTGGTTGAAGCTCGAGTGAATGCGCCCGTCCGCCGTGATGGCTTTCAGCAAGCCCTCGCAGTACGTGGAGCGCAGCTTCGTCAGCGTGCGGTAGCGCAAAACCTTATCAACTGCCGGATGTACGCCGCGCAGGCCCTCCAGCACATCTGCGTTCGTGGAGTATCCCTTTTTCGTCTTTTTGCCGTGCGGCAGTCCGAGCTTTACGAACAGCGCTTCGCCCAGTTGCACCGGGGAGTTGATGTTGAATTCATACCCCACGTCTTCATAAATTTCTTTCTGCAGCGCGTCCACCTGCTCAGAAAGCGCCTCGCCGTAGGTTTTTATGGCCTCGCGGTCAACAAGGAAGCCGCTTTCCTCCATCTCGCCCAAAACCAAAGCAAGCGGAATTTCAATGTTCTCCAATAATTCGTGCTGGCCGTTTTCGTCGATGCCCTTTTGCAGCGCCGCACAAACAGCGGGCAGCACAGCCGCCGCCTGCACGTTCGCGTCCTCATATGCGGGCACGGCAATGCCGTATTCCGCCGCCAAACGCAGCACACCGTAATCGGAACCCGAGGGGTTCAAAAGATACGCCGCAAGCTCCGTGTCCATCACGGCGTTTTCAAGGGAAGTCCTCAAATGCAGCGCCGTGCGGTGCAGCTTTTTCAGCGCAAACGTGTACTTTTTCGTCACCTTACTGCCGAGGAACGCCTTCAAAAACGCGTCGTCCGCATCCACGACCGCAATCGCCGGCTTGCCCGCGTCGAACTTACCGTTAAACACAAGCTGCTTTAATTCGTCGTTTTCAAACACCGGCACAAAGTACGCCGCCCCCTCGTCCTCACACCGGCCGAGCACCGCTGCGCCGTCTTTATAATTCTTCACGGGCAGCACAGCCGCTTCTTCGACCTGTGCGCTGTTCGCCGTCGGCGCCGCGCCGGGAGTCAGGTGCAGGCGTTCCATCAGCTTAAAGAGCTCTAAACGCGTCATGATCTGCGCCGCGGCTGCGGGGTCGCCCTCGCCGGGAATATAATGCGCAAGCTCCGTATCGATCGGCGCATTGCGGCGGATGGTGCCGAGGTCGTAACTCAAAAACGCGTTGTCTTTGGAATTGATCAGCTTCGTTCTCATGCCGGGCTTGATGTCCAGCTCATCTAAATTGTCGTAAATATACTGCAAAGAGCCGAACTTGCGGACCAGCTCGCCCGCACCCTTTTCGCCGATGCCCGCAACGCCCGGAATATTATCCGAGGTATCGCCCTGAATGGCCTTGATGTCGATGAGCTGTTTCGGTTCCACGCCGTACGTCTCTTTGATATACGCCTCATCACACAGCGTCACGGCAGACTGACCGAATTTCGTCGTTGCAAGGCGCACCGTCGTTTTCGGCGAGACAAGCTGCAGGCTGTCCCGGTCGCCGGTCGCAATCATGCACGTATTGTCCGTGTTTTCGCACGTTTCCGCAAACGTGCCGAGAATATCGTCTGCTTCCCAGCCCTCGCACGTCACGATTTTATAGCCGAGGTCGCCGAGCAGCTCCTTTAAGACCGGCATCTGCGCCGCAAGCTCCGGCGGCATGCCCTTGCGCTGCGCCTTATAACCCGCATAGGCCTTGTGGCGGAATGTCGGCGCTTTCATATCGAACGCGATGGCCACCGCGTCCGGCTCCGTTTCGTCCTTCACTTTTTCCAGAATATTCAAAAATCCGACAATACCGTTTGTAAACTCGCCGCTTTTCGTTGTCAGCAGCTTAATGCCGTAAAACGCGCGGTTTAAAATGCTGTTGCCGTCCAGTACCAAAAGCTTCACGCTGATCTTCCTTTCCGTTACGGGTCAAAAGACACGTCTTTGTTTTCTATATACACTTTCTCGAGCAATTTATCGAGGTCGCTGAGCGTTTCCAGCTCGCCCGCCATGCGCCGGAATTCCGCCGCACCGCGCAGACCGTGCATGTACCACGCCACATGCTTTCTCGCTTCGCGCATGCCGCGCCCCTCTCCCTTTGCGGCGCACAGCGCATCCATATGCTTTTTAATGACCACAATGCGCTCCGCAAGCGTCGGCGGCGGCATAATGCGCAGACCGCTGCTGAAATAGCCGTTGATCTCCCTGAAGATCCATGGATTGCCGAGCGCCCCGCGCCCGATCATCACCATGTCGCACCCGGTCTCGTTCATCATGCGCACGGCGTCCTGCACGCATTTTACGTCGCCGTTGCCGATGACGGGCACCTTCACGGCTTCCTTCACCTGACGGATAATATCCCAGTCCGCCGGCGGCTCATACATCTGTGTGCGCGTTCTGCCGTGCACGCAAATGGCGTCCACGCCCGCATCTTCGCAATATTTTGCGACCTCCACCGCGTTCACGCTGTTTTCGTCCCAGCCTTTACGAATTTTCACCGTCACGGGCAGGTCGATCGCATTTTTCACGGCACGGACAATGTCCCCACACAGCGGCGGCTTTTTCATGAGGGCGCTGCCGCAGTTATTGCCCGCAATTTTCGGCACAGGGCAACCCATATTGATATCAATAACATCCGGCCCGGCCGCTGCGGCGCGTTTTGCGGCAGATGCAAAGATGAGCGGGTCGTCGCCGAACATCTGGATCGCGACGGGGTGTTCCTTTTCGCCGAGCGTGATAAGCTCCTGCGTTTTTTTATAGTTATACTGCAGCGCTCTCGTCGAGACCATTTCCGTCACGCAGTACGCTGCGCCAAACGAGCAGCAAAGCTCGCGGAACGGCCGATCGGTCGCGCCCGCAAGGATCTGGCGGAGATAATCAGAAGGATGCTCTGTAATTACTTTCAGATTTCCGATTTTCATTTTTATATCCTTCTGATTTTTCTGTATTTTTAATTTTACTTATATTATAATACCGAACTGCCCCGCACATTTCAATAAAAATTCCTTAAAAATTAGAATTTGCCTTTAATCTACCCTTTATTTGTGTTATACTGAGCTTAAATATAGATGCGGGGAATCTCTCTTTTAAAAAGGCGTTACACGCCTTTCGGGAGACCCCCTAATTGGGTCTCCCGCGCAAAAACAGTCCACCGGACTGTTTGATAGCAATGCGAAGCATTGGTTTCTCCCAGTCCTGATTTTTGAGAGGCAAAAAGCTTTCGTCGTCTGCGGACGACGACTCTGGGCTTCACCCCGAGACCCCACGACCGAACCGCAGGTTCGGTTTAACCTTCATTTGAAAAAAGGTCGATCCAAAACTTTTAACCACGCTTACAAGAAACCTCATTCTAAATTCACATACAGGAGGACATTCACTTGGATACCTCAAAATCTTATGTGCGCGATGGTCGCATCCAGCAAAAGCCTCGCGGCAATTATTTCCTCTTCTCCTTCCTTTTCGGTCTCGCTCTGGCCTTTGTCATCTTTGTGCCGTTCATGATCGTAGACGGCGGCCGCTTTCTGTTCTACGGCGATTTCAATGTGCAGCAGGTGCCGTTCTACCGCATCGCGCACGATGCCATTCGTTCCGGCAACATCGGCTGGAATCATTTAACAGACCTCGGCGTCAATTTCATCGGTTCTTATTCGTTCTACCTGCTCGGCAGCCCGTTCTTCTGGCTCACCATTCCGTTCCCGGGCGAGTGGCTGCAATACCTCATGGGCCCGCTGTTCATCTTAAAGTTCGGCTGTGCCTCCCTCTCTGGCTATATCTATCTGCACCGCTATGCAAAGAACCCCAACACGGCGCTCGTAGCGTCTCTCTTATACGCGTTCTCGGGCTACTCCATCTACAACATCTTTTTCAATCATTTTCACGAAGCCATCATCGTGTTCCCTTTGCTCTTAGCCGCGCTCGATGAATACATGTACACAAAGCGCCGCGGCATTTTTGCGCTCATGGTCGCCGCCGCGTGCATCGTGAATTATTATTTCTTCGTCGGCATGGTGACATTCACGGTCATCTACTTCTTTGTGCGTCTGCTCTCCGGCAGCTGGCACATCACGGTCAAAGATTTCCTCCTGCTCGCGCTCGAAGCCGTGCTCGGCCTCGGCATCGCGTGCATTCTGCTTGTGCCAAGCGTTCTGTGCATCATTCAAAACTACCGCGTTTCCAATCCCATCAGCGGCTGGAGCGCCCTGCTTTATGACCGCAACCAGCGCTACATTCACATTTTGCAGTGTCTCTTCTTCCCGCCGGATCTTCCCGCACGCCCGAACTTCACCCCGGATTCCGAATCCAAATGGGCGTCCCTCGGCGCATGGCTGCCCATGTTCAGCATGGCCGGCGTCATCGGCTGAATGCAGCTGAAGCCCCGCCACTGGCTGAAAAAGATGCTCTGCGTTCTGCTCTTCATGGCGTTTATTCCCGGCCTCAACGCTTTGTTCCAGCTCATGAACGCGTCGTATTACGCACGCTGGTTCTATATGCTCACGCTCATGATGGCCGCCGCCACCATGATGGCGCTCGAAAACCCGCGTGTTGATTGGCGCCGCTCCTTAAAGTGGACAACGCTCATCACGCTCGCCATGACGCTCGTCATCGGCCTCATGCCCACACTCACCAAAACGGACGGCGAGATTACCGATGTCACATTCGGCCTCGAAAAATACCCCACGCGCTTCTGGACATACGCCGCCATTGCGCTCCTCTCACTTGCACTCGTCGGCTTTGTTCTTGCATTTTATAACCGCGGCTCCCGCCCGTTCTACCGTGCTGCGTCCGTCTGCCTCAGCATCACCATCGTGCTGTATTCTGTTTTCTTCATCGCGCTCGGCAAAACACAGTCGGATTACACCTATGACCACATCATCCCCTACGCCTTAAACGGCGGCGCGGATGTCGCCATAGACGACCTGCGCGACGACAACGTCCGTACGGATTTCTACGAAAGCCTCGATAACTCCGCCATGTTCTGGGAGGTACAGTCCATTCAGGCGTTCCACAGCATCGTCCCCGGCTCGCTCATGGAGTTCTACGATTCCATCGGCGTGCAGCGCGATGTCGCTTCCCGCCCGGATACCACTCACTACGGCCTGCGCGGACTGACAAGCGTCAAGTATCTTTTTGACGACGATCACGATACCGAGTATTTCGCCGGCGAAAACTACGCCGACCCCGCCATGCCGGGCTGGATGTACTACGGCAACACAAACGGCTTTGACATTTGGGAAAACGACCATTACATTCCCATGGGCTTCACCTACGACAGCTACGTCACCGAAAAGGACTACGAAAACACAAGCGAAAGCTACCGCGAGCTTTTGATGCTCAAGGGCATCGTCCTCACCGATAAGCAGGTTTCAAAATGGGGCGATATGCTTTCTCCGCTCGATACAAGCGAACTCTCCTACACCAAGGAAACCTACAAAACAGATTGCGAAAACCGCGCAAAGCTCACCTGCGATACCTTTGAATATACAAATCCCGGCTTTAACGCCCCCATCACAGCAAGCCGCGACGTCCCCGTGTTCTTCAGCATCCCGTATGAAAACGGCTGGTCGGCCTACGTCAACGGCGAAAAGGTCGATATCGAAAAGGTGAACGTCGGCTTCATGGCCATCCGCGTCAACGCCGGCACCAATGTCAAGATCGAGTTCAAATACCGCACGCCCGGCCTGTTCCTCGGCATGGCAATCACCGTCGTGTGCGTGCTTCTGTTCGCACTTTATATGGTACTCATGCGCACGATCTTCAAAGAAGTCCCCGTGCCGCTCGCCCGCCACAATATGGTGCTGCGCCCGCTCTCCCACTATGCAAAAAAGCACGGCGCGCATTTTGAAAACAGCGGGCTTATTCACGTAAAACCGCGCAGTCAAACCGACCGCGCTTTGGAAAAGAAAGAAGGTTTTGATAATGACGACTGAACGTAATATTCCGGTCTTGTACCTCGTTATTCCTTGCTACAACGAGGAAGCCGTGCTGCCGGAGACCACCAAGCGTCTGACCGAAAAAATGCACACCATGATCCGCGCCGAGCAGGTCGATCCCGAAAGCCGCATTCTCTATGTCGATGACGGCAGCAAGGATAAAACCTGGGCGATCATCTCCGAATATGCTGAAGCGATTCCCTATGTGGACGGCGTAAAGCTCGCGCACAACCGCGGCCACCAAAACGCCCTGCTCGCCGGCCTCATGACCGCCATGCCGCTGTGCGACTGCGCCATCAGCATGGATGCCGACCTGCAGGATGACATTAACGTCATCGACCGCTTCGTCGAAAAATATATGGAGGGCTGCGACGTCGTCTACGGCGTGCGCAACAAGCGCGAGACCGATACGTTCTTCAAGCGCACCACCGCAGAGGGCTTTTATAAATTCATGAAGATTCTCGGCGTAGACGTCGTCTTCAACCATGCCGATTACCGCCTGATGAGCCGTCGCGCGCTCGAGGGCCTTTCCGAGTATAAGGAAGTCAACCTGTTCCTGCGCGGCATCGTGCCGCTCATCGGCTTTAAAAGCGACTATGTCTATTACGACCGCGCCGAGCGTTTCGCGGGCGAATCCAAATACCCTTTAAAAAAGATGATCTCCTTCGCGCTCGACGGCATCACGTCGTTCAGCGTAAAGCCCTTAAAGCTCATCTCCAACCTCGGCATTCTCATCTCCGTCCTCAGCATCTTCGGCCTCCTGTACGCGCTCATCTCGCACCTGTGCGGCGTCACCGTCGCGGGCTGGACAGCCATCGTCGCGTCCATCTGGCTGCTCGGCGGTCTGCAAATGCTCTGCCTCGGCGTCGTCGGCGGCTACATCGGCAAAATTTACAGTGAAGTCAAGCAGCGCCCCCGTTTCCTCATCGAAACCCACCTCAAAGCCGAACCGGAAGAAAAAGTCTTGGACGAACACTGATACGCTAACCAAACCGGATCCCGAATTGTCTCAGCAGTTCGGGATTTCTTTTCCCGCTGCTCACGGCATGTTGAGTTTAAGAGGTACATTTTATGAAAAAATTCGCTTTCGGAGCTTCCAAATTTTTCCTCGGCTCCGTTTTCGGCTGCGTTTTTGTATTGCTCCTGTTTTTTACGCAATGTACATACGCCAAAAAGCAGACATTTCTGCTCTCAAATATCGCTCTGCTTCTGTTCGGCATCGCCCTTTTTGTGCTGTTTCTGTCCCTCGACCGCCTGCAACAGGTCAAGCTTTCGTGGCATCGGCCGACCGTATCGTCCGATGTGCTCATATACTGTCTGTGTCTGCTTTTATTTTCCGCACAGCTCTATATTTCCTATAACATTTATTTCGAAACCGGTTGGGACGCGGGCCTCCTTACAGAAAACGCCCGCAATCTGATGCACAAGCATTCGGTCGATATCCGCTATTTTTCCAACTATCCCAATAATCTGCTGTACTTTTTCTTCGAGCTGTTCGTCTTCAAGCTGAATAAATATTTCAGCATTTTCTCCGATACACAGCAGGCTTTGTGCGTCATCACCGTCAACTGCGCACTCAATACGCTTTCCTGTCTGCTCGTTTATAAAACCGCCGCGCAGCTCACACGAAAGCTATACGCTTTTTTCGGCTTTTTTCTCGCGGTACTCAGCTTTGGGCTTTCCCCGTGGAACGTCATCTGCTACACAGACGCTTTAGGGCTGATTTTCCCTATCCTTACACTTTATGTATTCATCCGTCCGGCAAAACACAAATGGCTCTCCTATGTGCTTTCCGCCATCATCGGCACACTCGGGTATTTTATCAAGCCGCAGTGTTTTATTTTGCTTATCGCCGTTTTTTTGATTGAAGGTATTTACGCACTGTCCGAAAAGCACCTGTTAAAACCGCTTCTGCTCTCACTTTTGACAGTCGCCATCACCTTTTTCGCCGTTAAAGCCGGTACAGGTTTTCTGTGTTCCCACTATCACATTCAGCTTGATAACGAGCAAAGCTTCGGCATTGCACATTTCTGGATGATGGGTCTTAACCCGGAAAAAAAAGGTGTCTATTCCGCCGAAGACGTTCGCTATTCCCGTTCTTTTGTCACCGCTTCCGAGCGCACGCAGGCAAATATCGCCGTCGGCAAACAGCGTTTACAGGAAATGGGTTTTTTCGGCACGCTCAAACAGCTCGCGCAAAAAATGCTCACGCTCTATAATGACGGCACATTCGCATGGGGAAAAGAGGGAAATTTCCTTCAAACCGTTTTTGATCCGCCCAATACAAAAGCCGCGCCCTTCCTCCGCAGCATCTACTACCCCGACGGCAGCCGCTATTTGTATTTCACAACCTTCGAGCAATTCATTTGGCTCATGATCTTGCTGCTTGGCGCCGCCGGTCTGTTCAGCAGCTTCAGCCATAAGCACGCAAAAACCTTAAATATCCTGTGGCTCACATGGATCGGCCTCACCGTCTTTGAGCTCCTGTTTGAAGTACGCGCCCGTTATTTATACACCAACGTTCCGCTTTTCTGCGTGCTTGCAGCTGTCGGCATCGAAAATATCCGCCGCCTGTTCTGCCGCATCACTGAAAAGCTCTCTGCGCGTCTTCCCGCAAAAAAATCCGTATAACCCCATAACGCACAAGACCCCCGCTCCCGGAAAGCTCCGAAAGCGGGGGTCTCTATGTTTATTCGGTTACCTTAGGCAAAAAGCGATTACATCAAGCTTCTGTACAGCTCGGCAATCTCCTCAACGGAGGTGTCGCGCGGGTTGCCCGGGCAGCAAGCATCTGCAAATGCGCTTTCTGCGAGGAACTGTACGTCCTCTTCCTTCAGGATGCCCTTCAGGTTTGTCGGAATACCCACATCTTCGCTCAGCTTCTTCACAGCCGCAATCGTTGCATCGGCAGCCTCTTCGGCGGTCATCGCGTCAATGCCCTCAACGCCCATGGCCTTGCCTACTGCGCGATAACGCTCGCCTGCAACCGGACTTGTTGTACTCAAGGCCGGTCGGCAGGATGATGGCGCAAGCCACGCCGTGCGGGGTGTCATACAGAGCGGAGAGACCGTGTGCCATGGAGTGTACGATGCCGAGGCCGACATTCGAGAAGCCCATGCCTGCAATGTACTGACCGAGTGCCATGCCCTCTCTGCCGGCTTCGGTGTTCTGCACCGCGCCGCGCAGGTTCTCGGAAATCAGGCGAATGGCTTCAAGGTGGAACATATCGGAAATGGTGCAGGCGCCCTTCGTGATGTAGCCCTCAATGGCGTGGGTCAAAGCGTCCATACCGGTCGCAGCGGTCAGGCCCTTCGGCATGGAGGACATCATATCCGGGTCAACAACCGCGATCTCCGGGATGTCGTTCGTGTCTACGCAGACGAACTTTCTCTTCTTTTCCACGTCGGTAATAACGTAGTTGATTGTCACTTCCGCAGCGGTACCGGCAGTGGTCGGCACAGCAATGGTGAACACCGCGTGCTTCTTCGTCGGCGCAACGCCCTCCAGAGAGCGAACGTCTGCGAACTCCGGGTTCTCAATGATGATGCCGATGGCCTTTGCGGTATCCATGGAGGAGCCGCCGCCAATGGTCACGATGCAGTCTGCGCCGGAAACCTTGTAGGCCTCAACGCCATGCTGTACGTTCTCAATCGTCGGGTTCGGCTTGATCTCGCTGTAAACGGAATACGGGAAGCCGGCCTTGTCCAGAAGATCCGTCACCTTCTGCGTAACGCCGAACTTCAAAAGGTCCGGGTCCGAGCAAACAAAAGCTTTTTTGTAGCCGCGCGCCTGAAGCTCCTCCGGAATCTTTTCAATCGCGCCCTTGCCGTGATAAGAAATTGTGTTCAATACGATTCTGCTGACCATAAAAAACATCTCCTAATCCCAAATATGGGAATTTTTTAACTAAGTTAATTATACACCTGTCCGCACAGATTGTTTGTAACAAAACTGTAAATATCAGTTCAAAAATTCTTCGTTCAGTTCCACGCCGAATTCCTTCGCAATGGCTCTCAAATTGTCGTCTGTAATGGTCTGGCGAATTTTACCGCCGCCCGCCGTAATAGCAAGCATATAAATTTGCGCCGCCTTCTCGATCGTGTGCATGAGGCCAAACGTAATGTCGTAATCCGGTCCGGAAACGAACAAGCCGTGGTGCGCCCAAACGGCCGCGTCATATTTTTTCATCAGCTCGCTCGTCGCCATCGCAATGTCCGCGCCGCCCGGCACCATCCACGGCACCACGCCCACGCCGCCGGGGAACACCACCGGGCACTCCGTGGCGCTCTGCCATAAAGCACGCGTAAAGTCGCGCGCCGTCAGCGGCATGATGTACGTCATCGCGATGAGATTCGGCGTGTGCGCGTGGTAAATGACACGGTAAGCGCCGTTCGTCGCCGCCTTGCGCACACTGTGGTTCATAAAGTGGCTCGGGAATTCGCTCGTCGGGCGCGCGCCGTTCTCAAGGCCCCACACAATGCGCCAGCTGTCACCCGCATCGTTGATCTCTACAATACCGATGTTGTGCTCCGGGTCATCCTGCACATTGCGCAAAAACTTGCCGCTGCCCGTCGTGATGAAATATTCGCCCTTTAAGTTATCTGCCTGCACGCCCATGCTGTTCCACTCGCGCGGCGCGGTGAAGAACGGGCGGCACTGCTCCACTTCCTCCGGCTTCATGCGGTAGGTCAGGTTGCCGCCGTTTCTCTCGTGCCAGCCCTGCTCCCAACCATCCGTGCACATGCGGATAAAACCGCGTACTGCAGGAATTTCCGTCATCATTTTTATATACCTCCTCAGCGCTTTAAAAGCACTTCGTTTTCGTATTTTTTAATTTCAGAAAGCCATACCATGTCGTCTGCGGGGACATTCTGTTCCTTGCAGTATTCCGCCCAAACGTCGCCGAACGGCATCGTTTTCAACTCCTCCGCGCGGATCATCAAAGACGTGAAGTCCTGCTCGTTCTGCAGCTTCGTCAGCTCCTCCGTCGGCTGCAACAGCGCGAACAACAGCGCCTTCTGTACATTGCGGAAGCCCGTCACCCACGCGCCGATACGGTTGATGGACGCGTCAAAGTAATCGAGCGCAATCTTAACACGACCCGAAAGCCCGCCGCAGCGCACGATCTCCTTCGCAATCTCCTTTGTCTCGTCGTCAAACAGCACCACGTGGTCGCTGTCCCAGCGCACGCCGCGCGTGATGTGCAGCGCAATCTCCGGGAAAAACGTCAGCATCGCCGGAATTTTATCGGATACGACCTCCGTCGGGTGGTAGTGGCCGTTATCGAGCAGCGGAATGCACTTATCTTTATTCATCGCCGCATAGCTCAGCGCAAATTCCGCACTGCCCACCGTGTACGCCTCCACCCCGATACCGAACACCTTCGATTCCACACACGGCTTTACAAGGTTAAAATCGTACGGCTCAGAGAGAATCTCATCGAGAGACTCTTTATACAGCATGCGCGGCGTCATGCGGTCGGCGGGAATATCTTTCAGTCCGTCGCCCGTCCAGATGTTCATGATGCACGGCTGACCGAGCTCCTCTGCCAGATACTGCGAAATGCGGATACACGCCTTGCCATGCTCCACCCAGAATTTGCGCGTCTCCGGGTTCGGGCTCGAGAGCGTCAGCGGGTCGCACTTCGGGTGCGAAAAATACGTCGGGTTAAAGTCACATCCCAGCCCACGCTCCTTACAGAACTTCACCCACGGCGCAAAGTGCTTCGGCTCCAGCTTATCTCTGTCCACCCAGCCGCCGTTTTCTTCGGTGAAGATCGCGTAGCTCGCGTGTAAATTCAGCTTCTTCGTGCCGGGGCAAAGGCGCAGCACCTCGTCGATGTCCGCCATCAGCTCCTCCGGCGTGCGCGCACGGCCGGGGTAGTTGCCCGTCGTCTGAATGCCGCCCGTCAGCGGGGCATTCGGGTCGCCGTCAAAGCCGCGCACGTCGTCGCCTTGCCAGCAGTGCAGAGAGACCGGCACGCTTTTCAGCGTGTTGATGGCAGCGTCGGCGTCCACACCGCGCTCGGCATAGCGCTTTTTCGCCGCCTCATACTGTGTCATATCGTTCATCCTTTCCTAAGCGTGTTGATTTTTGTTAAAATGCGGTCTGCCGTCTCGTCTTTTGAGAGCATCGGCAACTCCTCTGTTTCGTCTTTTGTCAGCAGCGTCACCACGTTCGTATCGCCCGCAAAGCCCGCACCCTTCGTGCGCAGGCTGTTCGCCGCGATCATATCGAGGTTCTTGCGCTCGAGCTTTCCACGCGCGTTTTCAATGAGATTCTCGGTCTCCATCGCAAAGCCGCAGAGGAACTGCCCCGCGGACTTGTGCGCGCCGAGGTACGCCAGAATGTCCTGCGTGCGCTCAAGCTCAATGCTCATGCCGCCGTCGTGCTTTTTGATTTTCTCCTCGGCGACCGTCTTCGGGCGGTAATCCGCCACCGCCGCCGCTTTGATGATGACGTCCATCTTCGGCGCACGGCTCGTCACCGCGTTGAACATGTCTTCCGCAGATTCCGCTTTCACCACCGTCACAAACGGGGGTGGTTCCACGGTCATGTTCGCGCAGACGAGCGTCACGTCCGCACCGCGCATCGCCGCACGGCGTGCAAGCGCGCAGCCCATTTTACCCGTCGAATGGTTCGTGATGAACCGCACGGGGTCGATCTTCTCCGCCGTTGCGCCCGCCGTCACGAGGATTTTCTGCCCCGCAAGATCTTTCTCCGCACCGATCGTCTGCATGATCCAGTCAAACAGCGTTTTTTCGGAAGGCATCTTGCCCGCGCCTATATCACCGCAAGCCAAATACCCGCTGTCCGGCTCGATCACCGTGTACCCGAAGCGTCTCAGTTTTGCAAGATTATCCTGCACAATGGGGTTCAAGAACATATTCGTGTTCATCGCAGGCGAAATCAAAATCGGGCAGCGGCACGCCATCACGGTCGTCGTCAGCATGTCGTCCGCAATGCCGTTCGCAATTTTACCGATGACATTCGCGCTCGCGGGGGCGATGAGCACAATGTCCGCGCGCTTTGCCAGCGCAACGTGCTCCACGCTGTACTGGAAATTGCGGTCGAACGTATCGATGAGGCACTTGTTGCCCGTCAAAGTCTCAAATGTAATGGGGTTGATAAAATTCGTGGCGTTCTGCGTCATCAGCACCGTAATATCCGCGTGCTGCTTTTTCAGCATACTCGCAAGCCCCGCAATTTTGTACGCCGCAATGCTGCCCGTCACGCCCAGTAAAACCGTTTTACCTTTCAGCATTTTATCGTCCTTTCCGTTTTGTTTTTACTCTATTATAATACACTTTTCAGGGTTCGTAAATTTTAATTTCAAAGCTGTCCCGTATCACGTCGCGCGCCTGCTGTACGCTCGCAAGCTCGCCGTCCGCGATCATCTGCACGATGAGATTACCGATGGCCGTGCCCTCTGTCGGGCCCGCATACACAGGTAATTTGCAAGCCTTCGCCGTGAGTTTATTCAAATATTCGTCCCGACTGCCGCCGCCGACGATATTTAAACTCGTATATATTTTGCCCGTCAGCTTTTCAAGTGCCTTTATCGTCTCGGCGTAGCTTTCCGCCAGACTGTGGTATACACAGGAGAGCATCTCCGGCACCGTCGGTTCTTTGAAGCCCTGCTTCATAAGCTCGTTTTTCACCGCCGCACACATGTTTTTCGGCGCCAAAAAGCACTCTGCGTTCACGTCCACACGGCCCTTATAATCCGCCGCGCTCTGCGCAAGCTCCGTCAACTTATCAAAGCTGTTTTCGTCTCCGAGCTCATGCCGCATATTCTGCAGCATCCAAAGGCCCATGATGTTTTTCAAATACCGATAGCGGTACTCATACCCGCCCTCGTTCGTAAAATTCTGCGCACGGCTCTCGTCGTTCGTCACCGGCGCTTTCAGCTCCACGCCAATAAGGCTCCACGTGCCGCTCGAAAGGAACACCGCGTTCTCATCCTTCGCCGGCACCGCCAAAAACGCGGAAGCCGTGTCGTGCGAAGCCGCAAGCCGCACCGTCAAATCAAAGCCGACCTTCTCCTTCACGCGCTCCGTCAGCCCGCCGAGCGCTTCACCCGGCTTGTGCAGCGCGCCGAAGATTTTCTCCGGCAAACCCATCCGCGCTATGATCTCCTTGTCCCATGTCTTATGTTCTGCCGAGACCATCGCCGTCGTGCTCGCATTTGTGTATTCGTTCACGGCCACGCCCGAAAGCCTGTATGCCAGATAATCCGGGATCATCAAAAGCTTTTCGGCCTTTTCAAATACATCCGGCATTTCTTTTTTCTGCGCCGCCAGCTGATACACCGTGTTGAACTTCTGCATCTGAATGCCCGTTCTTCCGTACAGCCACGCAAACGGCACCGTTTTTTCCAGCTCGTCCGGCACCGTCTCCGTGCGGCTGTCGCGGTACGCCACCGCCGGGCAGATGCGTTCTCCGTTTTTACCGAGCAAAACATAATCCACTGCCCACGTGTCCACCGCCACGCTCTCGGGCGCAGTCGCACACGCCGCAATGCCGTTGATCACTTCGCTTTCAAGGCGGTCAATGTCCCAGTACAAATGGCCGTTTTGGTCTTCCGCCCCGTTTTTAAAACGGTAGATTTCTTTCAGCTTCAGTTTTCCGTCCTCGAGCCACCCCAAAATGTGCCGCCCGCTTGAAGCCCCAATGTCCACCGCCAAATACGTTTTCATAAAACCGCTCCTTCCGGCGCATCGAAAAGCAAATTAAATCCCGCTTTCCGCCTACGCCGCAGATTACAGCATCAGTATAGCAGGAACCGCAATTAAAAATAAGGACGCTATTTTAAGAAAAAAGCGTCCTTATTTAAATTAATTTCATTCTTTTATGTGCCTGTCGATTGACGTCTTCACAGCCTTCACCACGTCGGAGATGACCTGCGCCTCCTGCGCGGTGCAGCGCTGCAACACCGCTTCAATGTCCTCTGCGGCAGTGTGGACCGTAGCGCGCCCGTCGAACAGCAGATCGTCCGTGCGCACCTCCAAAACCTCGGCGATCTGCACCAAAACCGGCAAACTCAGCTTCGTGTTGCCCGTTTCAATGTGGCTCATGTGCGTAACGGAGATGCCCACACGCTCCGAAAGCTCGTCCTGCGACATGCCGTGCGCCTTGCGCACCTTGCGTATGCGCTGTCCGATCTCAAAATAATTCAAAAAATCACCGCCTACACAGTAAAATTACACTTGAATTATATAGGCAGTCCTGTTATAATAACATAAACTATATAGGCTAAATTATACCTATACAGTTAAATTTATTTTGAGGAGCGGTATCCATGGCAAAGTATGATCGCGAATTTTTAGTCCCCTATCTCGAAAACCTCTGCGCTCTCCACCTCGCAGAAATCAAGCTGAACAAATATGTCAATTCCACTCAGAACCGTGTTAATTCTCTGCTGAAAGGACACAATTACGCCGAGCCGTCTCGCCCGATATATGACCCTACTATTGACCCGGGCGCATTTAAAGTATTTAAAATTTCTCTAATTATAATAGTCGTCTCATTTTTAATAGCTCTAGCATCCGGCGAAGGAATTTTAAGTTTTCTCTTAGTGTTTGTTTGCGCCATCTCCATAATCGTCTTTGTCGGCTCTATTTTTGTGCTTATTTCCGGTGCAATAGGTACTAAAGATACTAATAATGATAAAGACCGCAACTACAGAAAAGCAATGGAAATATATAACGCAGCCAAAGTACAAGATAGGGCGGACCACCAAAAGGGCTTGGTTTTATTAGACCAGCTCCAAGGTCCCATCGCAGAGCGCGGCAAGGTACGCAGTCTTTTGCAGGAAGCTTATAACGCCAACGTGATCCCCGGGCAGTACCGCAACAAGTACGCGGCGGTCTACCTCTACGATTATTTCCGCAACAGCCGCGCCGATGACCTCGACCTCGTTTTGAACACCTTTGTGCTCGAACAGATCAAGGCGAAACTGGACATCATCATTCAAAATCAGTCCGAGATCATTCTCAACCAGTGCATCGCGGCAGCCCGGCAGGAGCAGGCGCTCGACGATCAGCGCAATTATCACGACCGCATGATGAACAAGCTAGATCAAATTCACGCGCAGGGCGAGGAGCGTCTCCAGTATGAGCGCATGATCGAAAGCAACACTGCCGCCGCGGCGTATTTTGTCGCAGCCGATTATATCCGTAAAATTTAAAAACACCCATTACCCCGGCGAAAAGCGCGCCCCATTGCGTTTTTCACCGGGGTTTACGTTTGTCGCAATAAAATCCCGCCGACTTGCACAAAAGAGCGTCATACTTTTCGGCTCTTTTTCAAAAGAAATATCCAAAACCACGTTGACATTTTTTCAAAACCAAGCTAAAATGAACACATAAATTGTACATACAACTTCTGAGGAGAGATCAGGTCTATGGCAAAACAGGCAAAACTCACCATTGAAAAGGATTTCCAAATTTCTAAAATCGATAAGCGCATCTACGGCTCGTTCATCGAGCACCTCGGCCGTGCAGTATACGGCGGCATCTGGCAGCCGGGCCACCCCACTGCCGATGAAGACGGCTTCCGCCGCGACGTACTCGACCTCGTGCGCGAGCTGCAAGTGCCGATCGTCCGTTACCCCGGCGGCAACTTCGTCTCCAATTTCTATTGGGAAGACAGCGTGGGTCCCGTAGAAGACCGCCCGAAGCGTCTTGAGCTTGCATGGCGCAGCACAGAGCCGAACTATATCGGCATCAACGAGTTCGCAAAGTGGGCGAAAAAAGCCGACACGCAGATCATGCAGGCCGTCAACCTCGGCACACGCGGCATTGAAGCAGCGTGCAACCTGCTCGAATACTGCAACCACCCGTCCGGCACCAAATACAGCGACCTGCGCGTCAAGCACGGCGTCAAAGACCCGCACAACATCAAGGTCTGGTGCCTCGGCAACGAAATGGACGGCCCGTGGCAAACCGGCCACAAGACCGCCGACGAATACGGCCACCTTGCCGATGAGACCGCCAAAGCCATGAAGCAGATTGACCCGTCTATCGAGCTCGTGCTCTGCGGCAGCTCCAGCACGGGCATGCCCACATTCCCGGAGTGGGAAAACACCGCGCTCTCCTGGGCGTATGACAGCGTCGATTACATCTCCCTGCACCAGTACTACGGCAACCGCTTCAACGATACCGCAAACTTCCTCGCCCAGAGCGACGACATGGATCACTTCATCCGTACCATCATCGCCACGTGCGATTTCGTCAAAGCGAAGAAGCGCGCAAAGAAAAACATCAACCTCAGCTTCGACGAATGGAACGTCTGGTTCCACGCCGATGCCACCGATGCCGACACCATGAAGAACCGCCCGTGGCAGATCGCGCCGCACCTGCTCGAAGACCACTACGATTTTGAAGACGCCCTGCTCGTCGGCCTCATGCTCATCACGCTGATGAAGCACTCCGACCGCGTAAAAATGGCGTGCATGGCACAGCTCGTCAACGTCATCGCACCCATTATGACCGAAGAAAACGGCCCCGCATGGTGCCAGACGATTTATTATCCGCTGCTCCACGCCTCCAAATACGGCCGCGGCATTGCGCTCCAGCCGGTGCTCACCTCCACAAAGCACGATACCATCGATTTCACCGATGTCACCGACGTCGAGTCCATCGCCGTGTGGAACGATGAAAAGGACGAAGTTACCGTCTTCGCCGTCAACCGCAGCCTGACGGATGACATCGTCCTCGACCTCGACCTGCGCTCCTTCGGCGATTACCGCCTCGCAGAGCACATCGTCCTTGAAAACCCGGATATGAAGGCCGTCAACACCGCCGAGCACAGCGCCGTCACCCCGAAGCGCCATACGGACAGAACCGAAAAAGACGGCAATTTCTATAAAGCGAACCTCACGAAAACCTCGTGGAATGTTTTGAGATTCGTGAAGTAAACCGAGCTTCCGAAAAGTGTAGTTAAAAGTTTCGCCCGCCTTTTCAAAGGCGACAAATTCTTAGAAATAAAGCAACGCCGCACCCTCGTTTTCCTCATCGAGCGTGCGGCGTTATTTTATGCGTACTAACCTCTCTGCCTCAACCGATACTCCCTTGGTGTCACGCCGTACATTTCCGAAAACGCCCTGTAAAAATAGCTCGTGTTCTCATACCCCACCGCCATGATAATATCGCTCACGGAAAGCTTCGTGCCGGAAAGCAGTGCCGCCGCTTTCTCCATTCGCTTGCGCCGCAAAAGCGATTTAAACGTGAACCCCGTCGTGCTGTGTACCGCCGCGCTGAGGTACGAAATCGTCACACCGTACTTTTCCGCAATGTCCGTCAAGCTCGCCGTACGGTAATTTTCTTCAATCTCCCGCAGCGCCGTCATCACAAGTGCGCTGTAATCGCCCTCGTTTTCGCTCGCCGCCAGCTTATCCGTGCAGTTCAAAAGCTCCAAAAACAGCAGCGCCATCGTGTTCTGCGTAATGCGTCTGCGGTTTTTCGTGTCGTTCACAAGCGTCCAAACGAGGTTTTCAATGAGATTCTGCACCGGCAGCACATCCGCAACTCTAAACAGTAAAAAATCCGAGCCCCCCGCGCGGCTGATGCTGTTCGCGATGAACCGCCCAAGCGCGTTGTCCGCGCCGATGCGCTCCAACGCCGTATCAAAGAACTGCGGCAGCACAATGAAATTCACCGCAATGTCCTCATATTCCGCACGTTCTATCTCATGCGAAGCGCCGCGCCCCAAAAACAGCAGCTCGCCCGCATGTACGGTGATGGGCTCGCCGCCGTTGATGCGGTGCACCGTCTTGCCGGAGCACATGTACATGATTTCAATATAGCTGTGCGCGTGTCTGGGGAACGGTGCAAACCGCGTGTGCGCGCGCACGGAGATGAGCCGCCCGCGCTCCAAAAGCTTCTCGCTGTCCACCGTAAACACCGCCCGCGCCGTGTACGCCGCCTTGTCCACCGAACCGCCGTCCAAAATGCGCTGTTCCTCCGGCGTGATGACCCGTAGCCTGCGCATGAGTTCCTCGGTCATTTAGAGGATCAGCTCGCTTTCGTAGTATTTTTCCTGAAAATCGAGAATTTTCAGGATTTCCTCCGCCGTGTAAACGCCGGTCTTTTCCGCCGCCACCCACTTGTCTTCCACGTCGTTAAAGCGATGCACCACCGCGATCACCACGCCGTCAAAGATTTTAAGCGGCTCCGTTGGACCCAAAATGTACACGTCCTGCTCGGCGTTGTCCCCCGCCATCACGCCTGGCACATAGCCGTAGTTCACGGGGTAAATCATCTCCGGATAGCGCGGGTGCGCAGAGCCAAGCGGCCTGTCCGTCACGCAGTGCACGGGCTTTCCAAGCACATTTTTGTAATCCTCCCGCGTCCTGTGCAGCGCATTTAGGCGCGCATCTTCTTTTTCCTGCCACGCTTCGCGGGTAAGCTTCTCTCCGTCCACCGTAATCTCTTTCACGCCGTTGTTTTCAAAAATCATCGCCGCAGCGCTTTCCACCGCTTCCGTACGCTCGGTGGAAAATTCACCGAAGTCCGTCACAACTTCCACCGTATCACCCTTTTCGGTGCAGATCACCGTGCCGTATTCGTTTTTATATTTCTTGTGTACCGCGCGCCAGCCGTTCGCCAAAGGCATCATCAAAAGCGTCGGTGTCTTTTTCTCCTTAAAAATCATGCGTTTTCCTCGCTAAAATTCAAGATGAGCTCCACCGGGCAATGGTCGCTGCCCATCACGTCGGAGAGGATCTTGCTGTCCGCCAAATTCTTTTTCAGCTCCTCCGTGATGAGGAAATAGTCAATGCGCCAGCCGACGTTCTTTTCTCTTGCCTTGCCCATATACGACCACCAGGAATACGCGTCCTTTGCATCGGGATACAATTCGCGGAACGAATCCACAAAACCCGCCGCGAGCAGTTCGGAAAACTTCCCTCTTTCTTCGTACGAAAATCCCGCGCTGCCGATGTTCGGCTTTGCGTTTTTGATGTCGATGCGCCTGTGTGCCACATTCATGTCGCCGCACACAATAACCGGTTTCGTTTCGTGCAGCCTTTCAAGATACGCGCGGAACTTATCCTCAAACGCCATGCGAAAATCAATGCGCACAAGCTCTTTTTGAGCGTTCGGCGTGTACACGGTCACAAGATAAAACTCCGGGAATTCCGCGCAGATCACGCGCCCCTCGCAGTCAAACTGTTCGTCGCCGATGCCATACGTCACATTAAGCGGCTCTGTTTTTGTAAAGATTGCCGTGCCGGCATACCCTTTTTTCTCGGCAGAGTTCCAGAATTCCGTGTACCCCGCAAAATCAAAATCCGCCTGCTCGCGCTGCATTTTCGTTTCCTGCAAGCAGATAACATCGGGGTCTTCCGCCGCTAAAAAGTCATTAAAGCCCTTTGTCATGCAGGCGCGCAACCCGTTTACGTTCCAAGAAATCAACTTCAAAGCAAAATCACTTCCAATTTCAAATTAAATATGGTATACTGAATTCTACGAACGGTCTTTCTTCCCGAAAGACCTCTATGAAAGGAGTTATTCGGTATGCAGAATCCTATTGTTACTTTCGAGACCACCCGCGGCACCATCAAGGCGGAGCTTTACCCCGAGATTGCGCCGAACACGGTCAACAACTTTATTTCCCTCATTCAGAAGGGCTTTTATGACGGCACCATCTTCCACCGCGTCATCCCTGGCTTCATGATCCAGGGCGGCGACCCGGAGGGCACCGGCATG
>ERZ779888.851-NODE-851-length-33377-cov-4.293350_pt1 | contig 33377 bp, 34 predicted proteins | sample MGYA00511245_ERZ779888 | MGnify/ENA primary metagenome ERZ779888 (study PRJEB29588, sample SAMEA2155255) | human gut metagenome | biome: human gut; feature: human-associated habitat; material: faeces | place: Denmark | collected 2008/2010 ...
CGCGCTACCTTGGGGTGGTAGAGGCCGCAAGTTCAAGTCTTGTCACTCAGACCAACATTTCGTATGAAATGAACAAAAAATCGAGCCAAATCGTAAGATTCAGGCTCGATTTTTGTTTATTATGCTACTGTCTATTCGCCTCTACCATTCCGAAAATGGTTTGGTGCATAGTTAGTGCATAGCCAGTGCAAGTAAATTGCAAGTTAATCGTCGGCTTTTTCAAAAAAATCCGAACAATTTTGCAACTCGATCCCCGCTGACAATAACAAAAATCCGGCTCAATATCGTAAAAATAATGCAATGGTGTACTGCTTGACAATCATTCTATTTTTTTAGGAGGCTGTTATGGCTTACATCAAAGAACGTGGCAACAACAATTATTTCGTCAGAGTATCTTGCGGGATTCTCGATAACGGACGTCCTTTTCAGAAATCACGTCTGTTTCGTCCTTCAAGAGTGAATCTGCCAGAATCAAAGGTTCGTAAGGAACTCGACGCTTTTGTCAAGGCTCTTGAGGAAGAGTGTCGAATCGAGTTTGAAACCAAACGTCAACCACAAACCAATTTCGAATTATCCAAAGGTAAAACAAAACAAGAACCCTCGGAGGAACAAGTTAAGGACGATCATCAATCAATGATAACCCCTATTAACTCATCGAGCACTCCTCTGTTTGCTGATTTCTGTACCATTTATTTGGCAGCCAAAAAGGAGAATATTTCGTCCACCACATATTTGCTTTATGAGACCGCGATTCAGCGTATCCTTATTCCCAGGCTCGGTCATCTTCATTTGGATGAGATTAAACCGTATCATGTTCAGGAGCTGATCAATTTCCTGGCTACTCCATCCGGTCGGGTAGATAAAAAGGGCGAGAAACTCGCCCCTGCTACGATTCGCAGATATTTAACCATTCTTCAGTCCATCATGACAATGGCATGGAAGCAAGAATATATCAATTCCAATCCTGCTGACACCCGCCGCTTGGAGATATCCAAAATCGTAACTCCGGAGGTTGAGGCTTTCAGCAACGAAGAGATTGCCGAAATTCTCAAAATGGCTCAGCTTGAACCCATCCATATTCACGCCGTTATTGCCACCGCTATTTATACGGGTGCCAGACGTGGCGAGATCGCCGGTTTGAAGTGGGAGGATATTGATTTTGAAAAACGAACTATGTATATCCGCAGAAGCGTTGTCAAGCTTGCCCAGCAGGAGCCTGAAATCAAACTTCCAAAGACTATCAGCAGCATTCGTCAGATAGCAATTCCACAAGCTCTTTGTGACATTCTGCAGGAACTGAAAAAAGAGCAAGACCGTAAAAAAGCCTTGCTCGGTGAGAAATGGCATGAGGAGGGATTCCTCTTTACCGACTGGTGCGGTCATGTCATGCATCCTCACACGCCGACCAAACAATTCGATAAGTTTTTGAAGAAATACGGTTTTCGTCATCTGAAATTTCATGGGCTGAGACATTCGTCCGCAACCTATCTGCTGTCAAATGGATGCGACATCAAAACCGTTTCAAAGAGACTCGGACATACGTCTATTGATACGACCAACATATATGTTCATGCACTGGAGAGAACCGACAAAGCGGCTGCCGAGTGCTTTGATTCCATCGAAGTCTGATCCTCATCGTCTTCGAGTGCACGTGTAGGACTGAGTGGTTTTGGAGAGCAATTCACCGTATTGTTCGCTCAGCTTGATTCCCTGTGTAATGTTACATCCTTCCCTTGATTCCTGTGTCAACAGATTTTCATCGTCGAAGGATTCCATAACGATTATTTCTCTTGTGCCGACTGCGTAACTGCGCAGTCGGCCACTTTTTATCAGCCAACGGATTTTATAATCCGTCATAACGCTCCCGGGATCAGTAGCCTTTATTTCCTTTAGTGCGCCTTTAATAGTACGCAGTTTTGGCATAGCTGCAGATTCCAATTCAAATAGACACGCCAATTCCTTAAACAGAATAGCGATGTTAAGGCACACCCGAGAACCGCATATTTCGTAAGACACGTCGCCGTTTTCAATCAGCAATCGTAAAAAGCCTTCTGTCATAGCGGTTCCGGGATCTGATACTCTGATATCATTCACCGCCTGACAGATGGATCGGAGTTTCACCATCTGTTTTACCTCGAATTATTCTTTCCATTTTCTCTGATGCGTCCTTCATGCTCTCCGCGTAAGGATGCAAATATCTGTTTGTCGTTTTGAGGCTCTCGTGACCAAGCACGGTTTTAACCGTTTCGGGATCTACTCCATGCTCCACCATCAGCGAACCGCAGGTATGACGTAAACCATGCAGTTTCAAATGCCTTAACCCGTATTTGGCCTGTACTTCAGCGCAGATTCGCGTTGGCGCATACAGGCTGATATTCTTGCCGTACTTGTCCGTAAAGACGAAACCGGAGTCCAGCCAAACCCCTTGCGAGTGTCGCTTGTCGCTGGCCTGTTGGATTTTGAGTTCGTATAGGATGCGGGAACAGCTTTCGGGAATATACACCGTCCGGTTACTGCTAACGGATTTGGTGGCTTTGATTCTTTGCTCTTCTCCCTTGGGCTTATAAACGCTCCGGGAAATGATGATGATTTGCTTGTCGAAATCAATGTCATCCCACATAAGCCCTACCAGTTCTCCGCGGCGCATACCCGTGGTAACCGCAAGCGTCAGCAACGCCCTTGTGCGAATGTCTTCGTTCTCCAGTGCCTCCATCAGTTGTTCAACTTCTTCATCGCTGTAGGCTTCCAACTTTGGCTGAACGATTTTCGGATAATGGATATAATTCTTTCCGATTGGATTGGTTTCAATAAACTTCTGTTTCCATGCCTCAGTAATAATAGAGGAAAACACGGTTGAATACCGTTTGACCGATGCCGGAGACAGACCATGCTCTCCCTTGGCACTTGCTTCGGGTGTAGACAAAAAATCGACAAAACTCTGAATGTGAGTTGAATCCACATCCTCAAGCTCCACTCTTCCAAAGGAAGGCAGAATGAGCGAGTCAATGATCAGTTCATAGGTTCTACAGGTCGTGGGAGAGAGATGCTTCTGAATGGAAGGATAATAATAATCCTGCACGAATTGCTCGATGGTCATTCTTCGACGCGCCCTGATCTCCCGACTGATCGCCTGTTTTTTTTCATAGCCACCGCTATGTACAAGTTCCTCAAAGAGAACAGCATACTTTTCAGCAGCCTTCCTCGCCATGGCTGACGTTGATCCAACCGGAGGCTTATAGATAGTGGAAACAAGGTCTTGCCTCCCGTTTTTCATTCCGTTGGAAACCCGAATCAAAAATGTGCCGTTTGGCTTTCTCGTAATATTTGCCATCATTATACGCTCCGTTTCTTATATCTGCCGATGGCGAGACTGATTCTCAGTGCTTTGTCAATCATCTTCATCTCTTCATCGCTCAATGTCCCGATATAGGAGTCTATTCTTGATTTGTCGACAGTCTTGAGCTGTTCAAGGAGAACCATGGAATTCCTTTCAAGAATATGTGACGTCAGCTTAACGTGAGTTGGAAGATTGCTTTTCTTGTTTTTACTTGTGACCGGTGCAATGATAACCGTCGGTGCATGCTTATTCCCCATGTCATTCTGAACCACAACCGCCGGACGCGAACCGCCCTGCTCCGAACCGACAATGGGGTCGAAATTCAAATACACCAAATCGCCTCTTTTAATCGCTTTGTCCATTTTATTTGTCCTCTCTGCTTTTATGTATAACCCGATACGGCAACCATATCGGGGTGTTATTCGAATCTGAATTTAGAACGGCATCCTCAATACAGTTCATCGTACAGCAGACCCTCGTCAGGCTCTTCTGAAAATCCTGTTTTTACTGGCACATTGATTGTATGATTGTTCTTTCGTGATTTGTTGTCGCACTCCTTTGTTTCAACCTTATGTTTTAAGTTGATAACAACCGAATCGATGTCCGAATCATCGGGAACTGAAATATTGATGTGAATTTCCCTCATGCTCTCAAACTCCTGCAAAATATTTTTCCGGGAACACTACTTTTGCTTGTTTGCATAGTTTGCAGAATTGCTCCAAATCACTTTGGAATATCGGTAATCCAAGCTCTCGGCGTCGATTAAGAATCAGGAACACGAAGATTACTTTCCTGTCTCCATTCAAAGACACTACATATCCGGATTCGAGAAGAATGGATTTTCCATTAACCCAACTGGAAAAGAAATGATGACTGTCACTGAAATCCCTTTCTACTCTCTCACAAATCTGTTTGATCTTTTCTCGATACATGGGAGCGACTTTTTTATTTTCGCTCGCCAGGGATCTCAAAACTTGGATATGATCCAGCAACTCGCAAAACTCCTGATAATCAAATAAAACTGTGTATTCTCTTGTCATCGGACTTCCTCACTTTCCGATACCCAACGCATTCAAAGTGCTGTTGCCATTGTATATCTTTACAATCGGAGCGACATATCGAAGCTCCACAGGCGTGTCAAAATCGCTTCGTATGGCACGATAGATGTTCTCGGGGTCTTCGGTCTTGAGTCGGGAAATCAGCCTCTCACGGCTGTATTTACCGCTGTATTCTTTAACAAATGCCACCACCGCTTTAAGTACGTCGGCTTTGAACGCCGAGCGGCAACCCGTCCATGCTTCAACCATAACGTCAAGTGCCTCGGTGTAAATCTTTTCTCCCACTCGCTCATATTCGGCTCTTGCAGTGTTGATACATCGAAGGCTGCAAGAGTTGGATTCACCCGAATTCTCGAAAGATACTCCCGTTTTCAGTGTTGCGTCGCGGAAGTTCATAGTCTCCATGTCCTGAGCGTGCAATTCCGCTCTGATTTTATCTGCAGGGCTCAGTTTTCGTCCTGCACCGGTTTGCATGGAAAAGAGCTTGGCTTCTTCCTGTTCGGTCATCCCATAGTACACCTTGCATCGAATCGCAATGTGTTTTCCTTCATTCATTTCAAGCAAAGAGATGATCGTGTGCTGACCGTCGAACACGTAGTACTTTCCGTTTCGGAAGCTGACCTTCGGCTCATTCAGCAAATAAGGACTGAATTGCGCAATTATCTCCTTAACTTCGTCTGATTGGAGGGGTCTCTGATAGGTGTCGCGCGGAATAATCAACACACTGGTGTCAAGGGTGATCATCTCATAGGGCGGATTTGATAGGCACTTCAAAACTTCTTTCTTGTTCATGTACTTTCTCCTTCAATTTTGTTTAAGTATTTTTTTAATTCTTTTATGATTCTTTTTAATGAAACTCGATGGTCTGGGTTTTCCAATATGTCCGGGTAATATTGCAACGTGGTTTCGAATGTCCGAATTAAGGTTTTGACTGCTGCCTGCAGAGAAACCATCATATCTTCCTCTGTTGCCGGGGGTTTGTCCTCGGCCATCCTGGCGGATATTGTTCCAATAGAGTCCCCCGCTTTTTTCTTGGTTGGAGGTTTCTTTTGTTCTCTCAGTTGTTTTACCAGGTCGGGTACTTCCTCTTTGGAAGCCTTTCCTATATGAATGACATCCTTTTTCGATGGATTAATCTCGCCTGTCATAATATCGCGTTCAATATTAGGATCGTGTTCTTTAGCGATATCCAGTGCCTTAACGTACTCGCCGGATCTTTCAACAGAAGCTCGGCTTATGCCATGTTCCTCGGCGATCTTTCTTGCCGTTTTATGTGAGCCACTGAGCAAGGCCTCATTTTGAGGCCTTGCTTCCTCTCTGCTTTGTTCTCTGATACCGCCATGACTCATTTTCTCCGATTCAAATTGTCGTCCTATAAGGATTGTTAATTGTGCATCCGAGAGGTTTCTTCGCCCTATTTGATTCTTACAAATCCATGCTATCGCTTCATATCTGTTGGCAAAACCCAACTCACGTGTTCGAAATGGTATGTTCGGGTTCTCTTTAAGAATCTTATATCGATTGTGTCCGTCGATAATTGTGTGCTTCCAGATAATTATCGGGTGAAAGACTTCCTTATCTTCCAATATGTTTTTTCTAAGTTGATCAAACTCTTGTTGCGTAAGCGGTGGGATAACGCTTGCGAACTCAGGATCAATGATCAATTCCTCTAACAACAACTGTTCTGTATTCGCAATTGTCATCTCTGCTTGCTTCCTTTCGTGGTAATTAAAGTTGCCTTATATGAATACCCATACCATTCGGTGCTTCCCACAAGGCAAATAAAGTATGTATCGGCTCTCGCATATGTTCACGAGAGCTTCTCACACTTTATTTGTCCTTGACACCCCAAGTGCGTGGGAAGTCATCAAGCGGCAGGCAGTGAACCTGCTCCATTGGAATTTCACCACCGCCGGGTACTCCGCCGGTTGCGCCTTTCGGCTACAAAAGTATCATTGTCCTCTGCGTATGTCCTTGCCTCCCTTTGAGTGCTACTCAAAATCCTTCATATAAGTTTGATCGCTCGCTCCTTGAGAGGTCATGGCGCACTTATGAAGCCGGCTACCCCCGTTACTCACGGGCATTCCGCAGGTAATGTGCCTGATGAATGGGTATTCAATTGTAAAAGACCAACGAGAGAATTTTGTCCTCTCACTTAATAGCCACAGGAAAAGCAAAAGTGCACCCCCTCTCACAAACTTTTTTGCATTTTTTCAAAAATCTTTTGAAGACGATTTCTAACAGCGGTCTTGCCAACGCCAAGCTCCCTTGCAATATCCGCTTGCTTTCGTCCATTAAAGAACACTTCTTTTATCAGCCATTGCTGTTGTGGTTCGAGTTTCTGTATGGCTTTACGTACTTGTTCACAAGTCATCTTACGAAGCACAGCCAAATGCACATCGGCGTCCTCGTCAGGTACTTCAAATCCATTTGTCAAAGATGCATCAAGTGACTGTGTTCTGCGCGTTTCTTTCCTATCAACGCATTTGCTTTTATATTCGAATAAGAGAAAATCCCTATATACCTCTTCAGGTTGTGTCACGAGCCACTCTGCAAGCTCGTCCTCAAGTTCAACTTTGATTTTCTTTACCTCGCCGTTGCGAAGCGTGATATCGGTAAAAAGTTCTTTCATTTTCGTAATCTCCTTGAATTTTTGAATTTGTGGTTGGAATCAAAAATCCGGAGATTACGGGTATTTGGCGATATAAGGTTCCCAAGGCATGAAAAAAGTCCTTTCTGCCGGGAGGCGGAAAGGACAAAAAAGGAGCCGCATGAAGGTCGTAACAACGCACCACAAAAGATGAATCCTATTTGGGATTCAAATCTTCATGCGGCACTTGGGACGTTACGACTTTCATCGACTCCTCGGCTCATACACGAGTAATATTTAATTGTTGGGGTAATTGCTCATACGCGAGTCCTTGCGGTCATGGTTGCGACAGGCCGCGTATGCGGCAGGTACGAATAGTGCCTGTAGTCAGCGGCGTTGTAAACCGCGACTTGTCCGCAACGATTGCAGAAAGCAGAAAAATGTCCTTGCAGATCTTCGTATTTATCTATCGTCCTGAGCTTGCAGAACTTACACGGGATTTTCTTCTGCTCCATTGTTGCAACGGCAGCCATTAAAGGCGCATTATCTTTTTTGACACGGGCAATGTATTCCCGGTCGAGAACAATTCTTTTTGGCACTGTTATCACCTCCAATTAAAGAACGATGCCGTCAGCAGGTCATATTCTTTAAATGGTTTGTGATCAACCATGTTCAACCGATCAAGGCGATATAAAAGGCAGGTTTGAGATACTCCGAGATAACACGCCATCATCCGTAGTCGATAGCGGTCTTCCGGATACAAATAATGTTCGTCAAACACAGTCACTTTATCTTTGCGCATAAAGGTGAACATAGACCAGCCGACAAGATTCGGACGGAGCAGAAGACAGGAGGCTACCACATTTGCTTGCCATTCCTTGAAATCATCTTCCGTCACAAGGCTTTTGCGTGAACTTTTGATGCGGTAATTCACAACCGTTTGCGGAGAATAGGTAGGATCCTGCCAATTGATCAGATCGTGTCCGCACTCGTGAGCAATCGTGAAGTTTCGCTCGCCGGCTTTCTTGTCATCAAGCAGCCTGTCGTCGAGAATGATCTGATTTCCTGTCCGCATTCCTTCGATCCCTGTGTCAGGGTCAAAGGCAAAATAAGAGATATCGAGTTTTAAGTAGTCTTTGGCGAAGGCTTGAATGTCAAGTGGATCATAGCCGTCATAGGTATTTCCGAGATAATCCCGGAGAATGAAGTCGGCGAGTTGTTCAAACTCGGCTTTTGTACCTATGATCATGTACCTACCTCAATGACTACCTCGTCTTCCATAAACCATTTACCTTCCTCATCGTACAGGTAGCGAGGCAGTCCTTCCACCATTACGGTGTAGCGGATACCACATCCTCCGACCTTGGTCGAAGCTGCTCTTTCGACTTTCATAACTCGGTCAATTTTATAGGTGTGACCATCCTTCCATAAAAACTTTTTCGGGAAAACGCGTCCGTCTTTCTCCACGATGACGCTGACAGCGACCGGTTGTTTAACGAATTTGGTCGTTTGCATATTGAACCTCCTACATGGGTATTCCTGTCGGCATGATAATATCGGGATTATCATGCGGCGACATTTTAGGATTATTGAGCAGGCAGGCATTACGGATAATTTTCTTTCCAAAGCGGTAGCGCAAGTTTTCAATGGTTTTGTCCAGAGATTCTGCTTTCGCAACTTTGATTGGATCGGAAAACAGGTCGAGCTGACATGGGGTGTCCAGCGATGTGAGATTGATGGCTCTGACCGTAATCGAACGAATCGGATGTGTCCAGTCATAGTTGTGTAAAAACAGGGAGAAGGCTTCTTTCGCAATAACCGATGGACTTTGTGTGGAAACGGGGAGTCCACACTGCCACTGCTTTGTAAAAAGGTTTTTATCTCGAATCGCAATTGCGATGCCTGTTGCTTTCTTGTTGAAGACATAGAGCCGATGACCTATGTCTTGGCAGAGTTCGAGGATGAATTTCCAGACCTCTGCCGGATTTTCAAGGTCCTGAATTGCCGTCATACCATGTCCGACGGTTTTGTCCGGGGCTTCAATATCCCTGACTGTGACGGGCGATGTATCAAGACCGTTGGCGAAACGCCATATATCAACACCGCATTTTCCGAGTCTTCTCTGAAAAAAGTCGACGGGAAACTGCGCGATTTGTCCGATTGTATAAATACCAACTGACGATAATTTCTTTTCAGTTGCCCGACCGATGCCGAGCATATCCGATGCGGGGAGATCCCACACAATCTCTTTGAAAGATTCTTTCGGAATCACGGTGACGGCATCGGGCTTTTTCATATCCGAACCGAGTTTAGCGAAAATCTTGTTGAAAGAAACGCCGATGGAAACTGTCAACCCGAGTTCGTATTTGATGGTTTCCTTTATCTTTTCCGCAATATGCAAAGGAGTGCCGATATAACGCTGACATCCGGTAACATCTGCCCAGACCTCGTCCATTCCGAACGGTTCAATCAGATCGGTATATCTGCCGTATATCTCCCTTGCGAGCTTTGAGAATCTCATGTACTGCTCATAGTGCGGAGGGACAATAACAAGATTCGGGCATTTCTGCTTCGCTTGCCAGATGGCTTCACCCGTACTGACTCCGAACGCCTTTGCTTTGTAATTCTTTGCAAGGACGATTCCGTGTCTGTCTTCCTGACTGCCGCAAACGGCAATCGGGTACGGTTTCAGGTCGGGGTTCATCATGCACTCGACCGAGGCATAGAAGTTATTCATATCAATATGGAGGATTGCGCGGTCTGACATGGTATAGCCAATGCCTCTCTTTCCGGTTCTTGCTTGAATCACGGTGAAGTGATTATATTATACATTAACGAGGTTCATTTGTCAAGATGTTTTCTTGAATTTAATTCAAGTTTTCTCTTGACATTTGATTCAGACTGTGATATAATAGCATTATGATAGATTGGAGGGTTGTGTCATGAAGTCTATTGGCTTACGAATCAAAGAAGCACGACTTGCAAGAAATATGAAACAGGAAGAGCTTGCCGAACGCATTGGGGCGAAATCTCCATCGGCAGTGTCAACTTGGGAAAGCGGAAGAGCAAAACCGGACTGCGTTACTCTCTTGAAGATTTGCAATGTCCTTGAGGTATCTGCGGATCAGCTTCTTGGTTATCGATCGGCAGCAGAAGTGCCCAATTTAACCGAGTGGGAAATCATAAAAAAGTACCGATACATAGATGAATTTGGAAAGAAAGCAGTTAACTCAGTTTTAGATGCGGAATATGAGCGCGTACTTGTCAGCCACCCGCGAAAGCCGAGGCTGCGCAAATTGGGCATAGATTTCTATGATTTTCCTGCATCAGCCGGTACCGGTAACTTTCTCGAATCCGAATTGCCCGAAAAGATTTGGGTTAATGAATCGTCCGAGGCGGAGCAAGCTGACTTTGTGATCCCAATCTCCGGTGACAGTATGGAACCGACATTCCACAGCGGTGATCGCGTCTTTGTAGTGAAAGACGATGCACTTGAAGAAGGTGATATCGGAATCTTTATTGTTAACGGCGATGCCTACATCAAGGAGCTGGGCAACAAGTGCCTGATCTCGCATAACGCAGCATACAAACCGATTCTGCTGCGCTCGACAGACAGTGTATACTGCTGTGGTAGAGTTCTCGGAGTGGTTGAGGAATAAAAAAGCACAATGCAGATAAATCTATCTGCATTGTGCTTTTTAGAATTATTATAGATCAAATATACACAAGATAACATCTCGAAGTATCATTCTTTCCAAAAACACTGTAGCTGTCTTGATCTTGATGGATGTCGTAATTTTCGAAGAGCTCTTGCTTCAATTTGCCTAATTCGTTCCCTCGTTAAAGAGTAAGAAACAGCAATTTCTTCAAGTGTTTGTACTTGACCATCACCGAATAATCCAAATCTCAATTTAATAATTAATTCTTCTCGTGGAGTCAAAGTGCTAAGTACTTTGTTAATGCGTTCATCTAATAACGCATATTGTAATGATTCATCCGTATCTTCGTTAGACATCAGATATTTTTCCTCAAAACCGCATTCCGAGAACGAATCGTCAGATGACTCAAGAAGAAAGTCTAAGCTATCCACCGGAATTGCCTGCTCAAGAAAAATCTTCGCATCCTGCTCGGAACAATTTAATTTGTCCATTATCATTTGCTTTGCGTTGTGACACTGCATGAATTCGTTGCACACTAAGCATCCGTGTGCTTTTAGTAGCGGATAAGAATTAATATAACCCTCTTTCTTTTGATAAGGATAATAGATTAATGGACGCTGATTTTCAAGTGAGCGAGAAATAAATTGAAGAATCCACAATGTGGCATAGGCAGAAAATGGTCCATTATTATCTGGATTATATTTATCAACTGCCGTGATAAGCCCCATAATTGCATTACTTATTGTATCTTCAAGGTCGGCAGAATAATCTTCCGCTTTTTGCATAGCTAATTTTAATGCTATCCGCAAGTGCATCTCGATCATCCTACTTCTGGCATAACTATTCCCCTCAATTATCTGGTATCTTAATTTTTTTATTTCTCCACGTTGAGGTGGAATAACGTTTTTAACATACATTACAAGTGATTTGAGCGAAGGAGTGCGTTGTAAAATTCTGTCATATAATTTATCATAGTCAATTTGCGCAGAATCATCGTAATCGTCTTCAGATAAATAACCGTTCGACGGAATTTCGTTGTAAATAAGAATGCCACGAGTCGTTATGGAACTACTAAGCCAATCGAAGTCCTGAATGGGGAGAGAGTATTCGTCAGCGCAGTCCATGATGTCATCAAATGTTACATATCCTTGCTTTTCCGCGAGGATAATCAAGTTTTTGTACGCAAGTTGACGGTTATCCAACCCCATTCACCTCTTTTCTACTTAGAACATAGTTTCAAAATGTCTTCACTGGATATATCATCGTTAAATTTTTCTTGGAACTCCTCAACGAAGTCATATAATCTCATCACATATTCATCGGGTGAAGAAACTCCTTCAATCAACTTTTCGTAAAGGACGTCAACCCCACCACGAACATAGCTGTCGAATCGTGCTTCATCGGCAGGATCCTCGCCCATGTGCCTGAACGCCTTGTTGATACGAGAATTTTCATCAGGCTCATATGCCTTATCAAGTAGCATAATTAAGCGGAAGTTGAATATTAGTTCTTCCTGAGAGTAAATGACTCGATCACCCATGACATTCTGGTTGTAAACCTGATTTGACTCAGGATTTCGTGTATCATCCAGTTCGGCAGTTCTTCCATAGAGGAAGCCGACTAAAGGAGCATTAGCGTACACATCCACATTACGATCAAAAATCTTTGCCTTGCTTTCACTGTCAAAGACACTTGTTAATGCATCAACGCGAAGAGCATGTCTGCCGCGAAACCGGTATTGCTTATCAAACATACGCACACCTCCTTATACCAATACAGTTTCAAATTCATTTTTCTTGTCGAAGTAATGTCGGCAGCCTATTTTATCGCCCATATACTCTTCGGCAAGTTCACCATCGGTATCTTTAATGAAAATGATGACTTGTTCTGCCGTATTTGGAAGAGCTTCGCAAACGGTCTTGATACGTCTCTTGTCAAATGCAGATAACGGTGCATCCATTACAAGCGGATAAGGCTCGGAGGAAAGCAACTTGGCGTTTTCATCAGTTGCATTTCTATTGTCTCTTGCCATTTTAATGATACCGGTAATGAAAGCAAATATTACCGAGATACTTTGAGCCGTGGAGGTTTCAACATCTCCGTCATATTCATTTGCATATACGGAAATATGGTACTTTTCATCAATGGTCAAATATAAGCCACCATCATAAATCTGTTTGAAGATTTCGTTGATTGTTGTTTCAAGTTTACTGCGAATCTCCGCCTCACTTGTTGCATATACCTCAAGTAGCTCTTGATAGATACGTTCCGCATATGCTTTATATATCTCAATTTTTTTGTTTTTATCGTCTAACAAAGTCAGGTTCCGGCGCTCGGTGTCAGCTCTCTCGGCATCGGATTCAAAGCCGCCTTTCCTTATCAACAGTCTATCTTTTTCAATTTCACTGTCTCTTATGGTCTTGTCACAAAGCTGAAGCTCACTGTTAATCGCCCTAACTTTACCGCGAACATCTCCGCCGCTAAGTTTACCTTCAACAACATGAAGCTCATCTTTGAGATCGGTTACTTCCTCGTCTTGCTGACTAATTACAGCAAGGTTATCGCTGATATGTCCAAACATATCCTGCTGAACATTTGCACGCCGTTTTGCCTCTTTTTTAAAGTCAGAAATCGTCGTACTAATGGACTGTGGAGGAAGAAAATGAATCAATTCCATAACCTTATTATACGGTACGGATCCTTCATCTAAATGAGTTCCGCAGATGCACACCTTTTGCTTAAGCAGGTACTCTATTGTTTTCGCATGCATAAACGGGATATCTTTTCCGGTAAAGTCCTTGTCTGAAAGAAATTCAAGGGAACGATACATGAGTGCCATAGAGAAGAAGGAACTCATTCCAGTATTGAAATCTTTGCAAATTGCTTTTACGACATTGGCTCTGGATTCTTTTGCCCTTGCAATCTTTTGTATGAGCTTTTCCTTCTGCCGTTGTAATTCTTCGCCTTCTGCATACTGTTTGATTTCTTCGGCTTTTTCCGTTTTACGTTCCCGGGCTTGCTCAATTTGAGTTTCAAGCTCTTCAAGTCGTGCTTCTATCTTTGCGATCTCCCCCTTGCAACGCTCGATTGTTTTTGTATAATCTTGAATTTTTGAGTTACTATGAGAGTCATAACTACTTTCATAGCTACCAATAACACTCAATTTGGATTTTGGGTTAAAATGTTGAATTGCACTGTACATGGCGTTCAAACCAAGTAAGCCTTTAACAGCATCAGCAAAGTCAGTTGCTTTTTTGCCCGTGGAAATGTCCTTGCTCATCTTCTCAATTCTTTCACCGTCGAAGAAAAAATATCTGGACAGTTCTTTAGGGAGAATACCTTTGACTTCACTTTCGCACTGCGTTTTCTTAATATATGAGGTATTGCCACTTGCATCCTTGATAGCAATATCAAACACAGTATTATCACCTTTAATGCGATTGGAGTAATCTTTGCGATAAGTCTGTTCGCGCATAAGAGTGTAGCTCACATTACCGTGACGCAGCTTCAATGTAACCTGAACTTTACTTTCTTGGCTGGGTTTCATTTCATTTGCGACAAGCTTGTTGAGCATATTCTTGTCGGAAAACTCAGTTTCACCGTACATACACCAGAAGAAAGCTTGCGCGAAAGTGGTCTTGCCCGTACCATTTTCACCAATGATAATGGTTACATTCTTCCCATCTTCGCCCTGAGCAAAGTCTATAGATTCATGACGGAATTGCCTGAAATTTTCCAGCGTTATTGATTCGAGTAACATTGCGCTTCCTCCTCAATCTGCTTTTTTATCCATGTAACCATTTGTTGATCAGTCATAGTCCTTTGCTTTAAGTTCTGATTTTCTTGAAGGATAATTTTGCGTTTCAGACGCTCAACAGCCTTCTCATTAACTGTAATCTGCTCCATAATCGAAACCGCCTTCCTCCGATTCTTCATCGGTGATATGATATGCGTCCTGAATATCCCAGATCAAGTTGTTTGCTTCCATTGAGTTCTGGGATAAGCGTCCAAATTCTTTGATCCTAATCAGCTCGTTGCGTACAAGAGCTAAGTCTCTTTGTGCCTGCTCTGACGTTAGTGATGAGACAGAGTCAAGTGGTCTCGGTAACGTCACAAAGTCATAAATCACAGCGTATGGTTTGTTTGGAGCTTTTCTAAGGACACGACCGCGACGCTGAATATACTCTTTGGGATTTGTTGTACTCGCCAGTATGAAGGCTGTCCTGATACCTGGAATATTTACGCCTTCATCCAAACATTTAATTGCTACTATCGCTTGAAGTCTGTCCCCACGCTGAAATTGCTCTTTTATGGATGCCCGAGTCTCCATATTTTCTTTCGAGGTAAACTGCGCAACTGCCATTCCAAACTCATTTCCTAAAATCCGAGTTACAGCCTCAATTTGCCGGATATCGCCAGCATCCGATGATGAAAAATCAGCGTTTTCATCTAATACATTGGTCGCACCACAGTACACGAGAATATTGTTGTCATGAATATACGGCCTAATTTCCTCTCTCAATGCATCTAATTTTTCAGATGCGCCAGCAACGATCCTTGCACGACGAAGAGCCAAGATTTCTCCGTGTTTGTTTAGCTTGAATTTACCGTTCTTCCCCTTGATGATACATTTTGACATTTCATACGATAACTGTTCATATGCAGCCAGCTCATCATCGTTTAAGTGAACAACAACAGGATAATACTTGTAGGGAGTCAGCTTGTCTTCTGCAATGGCGCGTTCCAAAGAATATTCAATGCATTTTTTCCCAAAGAAGGAATATAGGAGTTCCGTACCCTCTTCATCACGATGTCTTTCTAACGTAGCCGAAAGAGCGAGTCTATATGTAAAGCGCTCATCCAGTAGCCTCGCATATGAAGCAGCCCCAAAGTTGTGCGCCTCATCTACGACTAACAATACTGGCATATGTATTTTGCTTATCTGCTCCTGCACATAATCATTTGTAAATGTGGCATTGGTACACACAAAGCAGAAGAAGCTCTTATCAGCACGGAGTTTTTGGTCACGGACAGCCTTTGATAATCTTTGCTTCCAATCTTTTTGAGGCGAGCTGCTATAACCGATAATTGGTTTCATATTGAATCGAACTATGTCTTCTACCCACTGCTCGACGAGGTGTTGATAAGGGCAAACAATAATCACGGCAAGTTTGTCATTCAGGTCTTCCGACAGCTTTGATATGGCTCCAAGACCTGTAAACGTTTTACCTGTGCCGGTTGCCATATCAAAGATGCCGTGATAGTTCTCACCTACCCATGAAGCAATAGCTTCCTTTTGATAGTCGTGTAAGGAAATATTCTCTGGAATACGAGGACCTACAGCACTCGTTGTGAGAGACACTTGTCCATCCCTCAATGTTCTGGTGTGTTTATCTCTTGGAGGAAACTGTTCTCTATCAATATCGAAATCGGGAACCGTTTTTTTATATTTATCTATGAGAGCCTGCGAGATACTGGGAAACTCCATTACCTTTATGTTAGGCTCAGTATCATTCCAAATCGAGAAGAATGCATTCTGCTTTAAGCGCACTCGCTCCGTCTCGTTTTGATCCCCCCAACTCCTAAAGACATCAATCGTCTCATAGTTTATAGACATCGCCGTAGCAGATTCGTTCATTGAACCAGAAAAGGCAACCGAATTTCCCTCATCATCTTCAATAACGCCCATTTTCTCATGGTACATTCCAATTCCATTTTTCCCTTCTGTGTAAGCAATTCGAATGTCCAGAACACCATCAGCAATGAGGCACGCAAGAAGATTGAGCCGCTGCATAGAGTAGTAATCCACATTTTCTCCCGTGATCTGCCTTAAAACAGCACCTTCTATTATACTGTTTCGATCCGCGTAACCTTTCTGGATTGCCTCAACATCTTCTTCGGAGAGATAAGGTGATGCTACAATTTGAATTTTTCCTCCATTCGAAGCCATAGTAGCAATGCCCTTTGTGATCTCAACAAGGGACGATGAGGAAAAGAAACCAACTGCCCGTTTGTATACCTTTGCTCGTTCGAGAAGTGGAATGTAAAACTCTTGTACGACATTATCAATAAGGGAACGATATTCATTTTTTATGCTAACATCTTGTAAGCTCATGCCCCGATCTCCTTATAAATTATCACTGATGTCATCGAGTGCATCTCGCAGAACTTCAAAATCCTCGTTCGTTGTAAAACTGTTGACACTGAATCTGATAGTACCGGCTGGATATGTATTTAAGAACCTATGAGCTGTCGGAGCGCAGTGTAATCCTGTGCGAACAGATATATTCCGTTCGCTGAAAAGCTGCCCCGCTGTATCGCTGCTTATTCCGTCAATGACACATGATACAATCCCTACATATTCATGTTCTGCGCTATTTCCGATTATGGTAATGAAGTCATAATCGGATAAAAGCGAAAGCAATCTCATGCGATTATTCTGCTCTGCGATGAAAAGCGTTTGTATTCCTTGTTCCAGAATCCATTTTATGGACGCATTGAGTCCGGCTATTCCCACAGTATTCAATGTGCCAAACTCGAAACGTTCAGGCAAAGATGATGGCATCTGTTGATTGGCAGAATCAAAGCCTGTGCCTCCAAAGAATACCGGTTCCAAATCAATATCAGGTTTCATAACAAAACCGGAAATTCCCGTAGGACCCAATAGTGTCTTGTGTCCAGCAAATACGGCAAAGTCGAATATTTCTTTTCCTATGTCACAATCAACAAGTCCAGCAGTCTGCGCCATATCCAACAGCGTAGTTGCGTTAAATGCTTTCGCCAGAGTGAAAATCTCTTCAACCGGTGCAACCAGACCAATTACATTGCTTGCGTGACTGACAATAACGAAGTCTGGGCGCGTTGATTCAAACTGAAATCGAATCCGTTGAAGGTCATAGGACAAATTTTGATTAACGGAAAGCTCAAAAACCTTAATCTGACCAAGTTCTATATAATGATTGAGCGTTCGCGTCACAGCATTGTGTTCGAACGGACTAATATATATATTTTTTGCGCCTTTTTTTATAATGCCCTGAATGATGATATTAAGAGAGATTGTAGCCGATGGCTCAAAAACAACTTGCTTAGCAGGGCAATGAAGAATCTGGTTTATGGCTTTTCTTGTATCATCAACCAAGCCCTTAGCAGAGCTTGAAAACTCATAATATCCCCGTCCAAAGCTGCCACCAGTATGCCTCTGGAACTGATCCATACTCTGATATACCGTTTCTGGCTTTGGGTATGTAGTTGCTGCATTATCAAAGTAAGCCATCAGCTCACCTCCTTAACATAATTTCTTGAGAATCTCCATTAGAATCTGACGCTTTTCTTGTTCAGAAAGGGCGTGTCCCATAGAGTCCAATGATTGAGTTATTTGATTAAAAAGAAGTTTTCCTCTGTTGCTGTATTCTACTCGTTCAAAGCTCTTCGTTGTTGCAGACCCATCTGCTTCAACAAAAGTAACCTTATAGTTTGTGGCGCTCCCAGCTTCTTCCTGATCAACCTCTTCCTTATAGCTTTCGGCGGTTTGCTTATACTGCGTTAATTTCCGAGTATAGGTATTGATTGTACTATCGTCCCAATCCTCGATACGCAAGCCTGTAGCAGTTTTGGCCAAGCGAACAACGAACAAGTTCTCGTCATTTGTAACGGTATTGAAGAGAGCAAGACATTTATCTGTACCGTCTGAAAATATGTGACTAAAAGCAGAAGGACTAATAGAGTCACACCATTCCTTGATGGTTGAAGTCAGGGACATCTTTGTAGCGATTGGCATATTCTGCTGAAGTGTGAAAACCTGTTTGGTCTGAGAAATAAGGGCTTTTTTCAAATCGTCAACAAGCCCATCAATGTAACGTTTAGATGCGATGATGTTGTCTACCAGACCTGAAGAAAATTTTCCGGTGTAGCCAAACGCTTTAGGAAGCTTATCAAATAGCAACTCATAGCTGCTCATGTTCTGTTTCAACAATTTAAGTAATGATAGATGTCTGCTTTCGATCCGTTTCCCATTAGGCTGTGTCTTGATCTCTTTTGCATACTTTGGAAGCGACATTACCCAGCGTCTCATTGCATTTGCAATAAAGTCATATGTGTTTGCTCCTTTTTCTGCCTCAATAATGTGATCGGAAAACTCAACAGAAAGCTCTTCAATAAAGCTCTCCTTTTCGGGGTCCCAGTCAAGATATGATAAGAAAAATGCAGACGGATCAGAGTTTATCTGAAGAAGAACATCACAGGATGTAGACACCTGCCCAAAACGATCAAGAATAATTACTTGGTGTTTATACTCATGAAGAACAACAGCTAAAAAAATAGGAATTATTCCTTTGCGCAAGCCAATGTGATGTTCTGGAAGCGTCAATGTATCATATAATACATCAAATCCAATGCGCTCATTATGTCTTGCACTTAACACAAAATCCTCTATTGTCTCCAACATATGTGCTATATAAGCATCATCGGGGCGGAGATTAAGAGAGGGCACCCCTCCTTCTCTGATTAGCACCCCTGTTCTAATCAATGTGCTACGCATAATGGAAACTTCTTGCCCCGTGCCAGATAGTCCCAAATTATCTTCAAGCTGATTTCGAAGAAGTGCCACGATTATCTTGCTTCGGCTATTGCTGGCAATGCTTGTAAGCTCATCCCTGTTTACGGCTTCATTGCTGATAACCGGTGCCAGAGAATAAACATTATCGCATATATCAGCCATCAATTCGGTCAGTGCAGCTTTTCTGCGAATATAGTGAATTGTCCCATCAAAAATATAACTTGACTTATACTGTTCAGGATGAGTATATACGGATGTAAAATTGCTAATGACCTCGCGAAGATCTTCGTATACCACATCATATTCATCAAACAGTACCGGGTCATTAGATGCAGTTTCTCTCAAATATGAAACGGCCTCAAATTCATGGGAAACATCGTCAATATTAACATAGTGATTTGGCAAGATAAAAATATGACGATCACATCCCCGGCTTGTCTCTAACAAGGTTTCTTTCAATTCTTTGATAGATTCTTCGCTATGTGGAACAATAGCATATATGACGCCGTCCGCTTTTATGGACTCGCTCTTGATTACCCAATTTGTATCAAGTCTTACCTCACTCTCATCTATGAAAATGAAAGCAAAAAATCGCGTCATTTCTCGCTCATCATTGTAACGAGACGGATACATATAATTATCAAAGTTGGAAGCATTGAGGATATCCTTTACAGGTTTTACCATAGTATGTGATTCGGTATAATCACGAATTTTTTGCTTAATATCGACTCCAGAAGTTTGCTTTAATTTCAAATAATCATTGCTTCTTTTTAGATAGATTACAAACTCTCGTTCAATCAGATTATCCATGGCTGCAGTGATCTCCGGCACTGTATATGCACAAGAGTATATACCAACAATCTCATCTTTTGTTGGCTTCAAACGTTCGAACTGTCCAAGTATATAGAATAACGATAGAGTTTTTACAATCTTAGTTTCCAAGGAATAGGAGTTAATTTGTGAAAGAATATTAGCTGTCAAAATATAGATATTATGAATTTCTCCGGCATAAACCTCTTTCTTTAGCAGGGGCTCAAAATAATCGTAAATGATATCCGGTGTTATAAATGCCAGCTCATCATTTGAATGTTCCAAATAAGAAGCTAATGTTGAATTCCCAGTCGCCGAGAGGAAAGTGAACAAGGTTCTTTCGTTTTGTGCTACTCGCTCTGAAAGTCGCGGAAGAATGAATGTCGAAACCGGATGAAGCGGATAACAACCATACAAAGCCGTTGTTAGTTCATATTTGTTTTCCGCGAAAAGCGCATGTGAAAAGTAGCGTCGCTCAATATTCTTAAAATCATCAGAATGATTTTTTAAAAACGGTTCCCACAAAGAGGGCTTTTTTTGAATAACCGAGGATATTATTTCATATGTCTGCGAAAAATTGTTGTTTAAATGAATGTGTTTGAATCGCTCTGAAACACCTCGCCATCCATCAACTTTTTGTTTTGGTAATTTATCGATATAATTTGCAATTTCTTTGTGAGAAATGAGCATTAGATGTAACTGCAAGGGTCCGCTTCGATTGCATTTCTCTGCGAAATCTTGTAACATCTTCGTATCGCTTAATGATGCTTCAGTAATGTTTGCTTCAAGGTACTTGCTAAATTCATCATACACAACATAGAGACCAGAGTAACCTTTATTTCGAAGCTCTTTAGCAACACTTTCATACAATTCAACCACATCAAAGCCAAGAAATGGATTAAAAGTGCTTCCTGCGGTCAAAGTTTGGTATATACGTTCAAATTGTTCGTAGGCAGTAATGTCGAATGAACTTAATGCATCGGTGAATACCGGAACTGGAGCATCAATAGCTTTCTCAAATGCTCTGTACGTGTCTGGAAAATTCATCTTCCATCTTTCGATAACAGATACAGCAGCCTTATAATTTGTTGCAGGCATAACGTCAAGCAGATTATGATCAGAGAGTGTTCGCTGCAATGCAAGCAAAAACGCCTGTGACAAACTTGTGTTACTTCCACTTATTACAACCGGGAGTATTCGATTTGAGCTGTCATAATAATTGAGAATACATTGTTTGGTTTTGGGCCGTTCTTCCAGTATGGGAATCATTTTTTCAAACAAATTTAAATCTCGTTTCAGCAAAATTGAAAGGATAGCCAAAACTATGTGCGATTTACCTTTGCCATATGCGCCAATCAATACACGAGCTCTCTCGGCTGAAGTTTCTGCCGTACTAAGAAGAACATCCTCAAGGAGATCAAGTGCAGACCTTGTGGGTATGAAATTTTTAAGTTTTCCATCATCACTCAGGTCATATCCAATATTAACCGAATATTGGAAGCCCGATGCAACTGAAATCATCTTGCTCATGATGCAATCTCCTGTTACTGTGCGTTGATACTTTCGTAATATGCTTTAACGCAATCTTGAAATGAAAGTTCGTCAAGGATTTGAATAACATCCAAACCAGCAGTTCTGTTAATCTTGATTTTCTTGATGCGCTCAATTTGATACAGTACATCCAACATTGAGATGGCATCAAGATTAAATGTTCTGCCAATATTACATGGAGAAGTCAACAATTCATTTAAACTAATTTCTTTGGCACCATTGGCTTGATCAACGATAACCGCCAGTGCAACCCAAGGATTGATTGTATTTGCAGGAGGTGAAACCTTCCTATAGGTTTTTTTCTCTTTGCTTAGAATATCAATCAAACCAAGTTCTCCAAATGGGCAATCGATGTTACTTTCTGGATTGACATGACTTGGATTGCTTTTATTGCGTGGCAAATAGGTGTTGATAATGCATGAAAAATCGTCATTTAGAGACCTTAAAGCAACCGCTGCTACATTTTCATTAATGCGGATCTGTCTTTGCAAAAAATCAACAAAATCGTCTCGAGAGAACTCAGACATTGTAAATTCATTAAAAAAGTAATACCATGCCGTAGCTTCTGACTTGTTCGATGCCAAGCGATAGTGAAGAAGGTACAATGTTCCCAATTCTTCGATAAAACGATCATTCGTGAAAACGCATTGACCGAGAGGCGTAAATGTTTGTATTTTACGTCCATTGATAGGTTCTTCTGTCAATCCAACAGCTTGAATCCAGTATCGCATTGCTTTTACCATGTTTGCACCAATGCCAAGTACATCCATAGGATTTTCGTCTTTGGATACGAATATATCAGGCTTACTATGGACATATTTCATGCCTTTGCTGAGCCACCCTTTTCTTATAAAAAATGTATCATGGGCACGAAATTTCATTGCCATATTAACACCTCCGTAGTTTACTTTGTCCTAAGATATCTGTCCATCATACAACCACCATCAAGATACTTAGCAGTAATACAGGTTTTGCAATGGACACATTTTTGCGGATCAATGTAATAGCCAAAATTATTGATGCTTATTGCACCAACACGGCATAAAGATTCACACTTCAAGCATTTTCTGCAAGCGTTGAATTTTCGAATTTGGTAACCCACCATCCGTTGCAAATCTTCATGATCAGCGACATTCATTGTTCTTACCTTAACAGCGTAATCATAGCCATCTTGGTTGAAGGGCTGAAGAGATAGAATCGGCACATTTGTCCGATGATCAAGCACTATAACCTCTCGCAACAGTTTCTTCCCGAGTTCTGGAGCAACCCGTCCAAAAGGCACAAACATTCCAACAAGTTCATCGTCAAAAGCTCTTACCAAACGATATATTTTTGCATGGTCCTCAGCTGTGCAGTTGGTGAATCTAATCTTAACATCGTTTGCAGATGCAAGACCATTCCCCCCTTGTCGAGCTTTCCATTTACCCGAATCAACATATACCTCCGGATCAGGCTTGCCAATCTTTTTTGCAAATCCAATTAAGAAATCTCTCCACTTTTTTGATTGTACAGGCATATAAATTTTAGATAAAAACTGTGCTCGTTGATTGTTGTTGGGGCAGCACCAACAGCCAACTCGGTCATAGCCCAGACGGTATGCATCGTTAAAATCAACATTCTCCGCAATCAAATACAGCCAGATGTCAATATCCTTCCAAAAAAATATGGGGGAAGCGACGGTCTGTTGCTGGATCTTCACCGCATCAGCACTGTCTTCTATGCGATTATACTTGCTTCGGCTTACAGATTCAGACTTTCGTATTCCATAAAAAGTAAGGATTTGCTGACTGCGATATAAGCTATTTATCACACGGGTGATAGGACCTGTTTTGAACATAGAACAACACCACCGCATCATTCGTGCAGGGGGGCCTATATCTTCGCACACATCATAAAAACTCTGTTCGTCATTCTTTGCAATTTGGAATATCGCATCGGGGTGCGTATCTCTAAATCGATGAGCATATTCTATCGTACTTGGAAACTCTAATGTTGTATCTCCGAATATATGAACAAGAGAAGGATTGCTCAGCGCCTTCACAGCTAAATCGGCAGTGACGGTTGAATCTTTTCCACCGGAAAAGGATACAACAATTCTTTCCTCTGGGAAGTTCTGCGCGGCTTTTCTAATAAATGCATAAGCTTCATCAATTATATAGTTAAGTCGATTACGATTCGCCGCAATAAAGAGCTTTATATGCTTATCAAAATATTCATATGAGTTTTGCTTTTCATTTTGTTGAAGCAAGTTTAGAATTGTATCAATATCTGTATTGCAATAAAGATCATTGGAAATTGGAATCGGTTCTCCATCAACATAATAACGATTATTGTTCGCCCAAACCGAATTTTTTAAAAACTCGTTAGGTTTTCTTTTAAGCAATATTTCCACTAAAAGTCGTTCTTCTGGAAAAACTGGTCGAAGATCCGAAGCCAAGTATTTGGTTTTTCTTTTGCAGATAGGACATATACCTTTGTCTGCTTGAGTTGAGGTCTGAATAACAGGTACTTTGCACTCACTGCACCAATACACTTCAACAGGAAGGTCTTCAACAGTTGTGCTTCCACAGATCGGGCAAATCTTATCGTTCGTGTCAATATTACATTTATTGCACCACATAAGTCGACTCCCTTCTTTCTGTATTCAAAGGAACTCGAATATAAAAAATATATTTATTTCGAAATCACTTTGACGTTTCTTTTGGCTCATATAAATAAACATAGGTTGGTTTCATTGCATCTTGGGGAATCAAATAATTCGTTCCGACTCTTAATATACCCTTGATACGTCCGTTTTTACAATGATTCTGGACTTGACGAATCGAAATATTCCATTTTTTTGCCGCCTCTTTGGTTGTCATAAATTCTTGCATACTACCCCCCTGAAATATGGCACACTGCCAACCTGAGAAAACACAAATACATCTATTATTATACCATCGTTTGGACGAAATTGCAATGCGTTTAGACGAAATATTTTAATATTTTCGTTTGAACTTTTAATTCCATCTTTTTGAAGCAATAACTATAACCTAAATCAATGTTGATCGGTGTTATTTGTGTCTTTTCTGCCTTATACTCCTGTTCTATTGTTTAGTTCTCTTTGTCAGTCCAATGTGACACCACCCCCAGACCACCAAAGGGCAAGAGTTACCCCTTGGTGTTGATGGGATAACTCTTGATTCTGAATTGCAGCGTGCTGTTGCCACCTTTGGTTCGATAGCGCTGCTCGGTTTCAATATAGCCGTGCTTGCGCAGGTCGGTGATTGCCCGTTTTACAGTAGACAGAGACATGGAGAGATCTTTCGCAATCCGCTTTTCGGACGGCCAGCATTGACCGTCCGAATTTGCTCTGTGGCAGAGGTACATATAAAGCGTAACTGCTCTGCTCGGAAGATTGTCGCTGTAAATGGAATCGAAATAACTCACGGCAGTTCCTCCGGGCGTGGCGCATTGTGGAGCTTGGCTCCTTCTGGAACGTCGTGCGGTTTTCCGTTCGGCGGCTGATTCTGTTCGCTCAGCACCTGTTCAACCGAGATACTGGACGGCGGGATTTCGTCCTCGTCCTTCTTTTGCTTGGAAGCATACTTCTCATAAACCAAACGCATCAGTGTGTCTCTGTCCGCATAGCAGACATCTTTGTTATCCCGAAGTGGAACAACAAACGGCTCTTTTTCAAATTGGATTCCCCATTCGAAGAACAGCTTCAGCTTCACACGAATCGGATTGAAACCGGTTTTGGTGACAATAAAAGTTCCCTTGGGCAGAGCTTTCAGTTCTTCGGCGGTCATCAACGGTCGCTCTATCATTTGCAGAGAGCGAGACGGATCATTTTTGCTCTGACTGACACTGCCTGACATGATAGTCTTGGTTCCGAGCGACTTGGACAGTACCTGTGCAGTTTCCGAGTTCGGTGCAAAACCGCCGAATACCGTGAGCTGCGTATTGTCCACAATGATCTCTGCGCCTTCTTTGCCGTAGTTCTTTTCAAGCTGTGCCAGCGACTGAATGATCGGCACGATGGAAACTCGTCGGGAACGGGACGCGGAGAACATCATTTCCGCAGATTCAATTTTCGGGAGCGTACCGAACTCGTCACAGTAAAATACGACCCGATTTTTCAGCTTTCCGCCATTCTCGTCGGCAACAGCGAGGATTTCACGGTACAGCTGTTGAATGATCAGGCTGACCATGAAGTATTTTGATGAGTCTTCCTCGGGCATGATGATGAAGATAGCAGATTTTTCGTTGCAGAACTTTTCGGCATCAATCTCCGTATCATTGCAAAGAATGGTTTCCAATTCCGAGTCAAGAAAGGCATTCAGGCGGGACAAGGCTGTTGACATGACTGAAGACATCGACTGTTCCGAGGTGTTCAGCGCGGCACCGGCAAACCATTTAGCCTTGTGTTCGGGCGGCAGCATCTCCATCAGCGATTGAAACTGATTGCGCTGTCTTGTGTTGCCGGGAGCGAGAAGCTCCTGAATGATCTTGAACACAGAGACAATATGGCGTTCTTCAGGCTTGCAGAATTCCGCTACGAGCAGGATGGTTGCCGTCAGCACGCCTTCTGCCGCATCGTAGAAGTATGCGTTCTGTCCGAAAGAACCTGCGTCCATGCCGGAGAGAATAATCGTCTTGGAGATGATCTTGGCGTATTTCTCGGCTTTGGCTTTATAAGCAAGTGTGTCCGGGTGAACTGCATACAGATCCATATACTTATTGACCAGATGCAGAAGGTTGTTGCCGTGAGAACGCATCGGATTGCGCAGATCAATAACCGAAATGTTATATCCGTAGTATTTCGACGCAATGGAACCGTAGTTTCTCATGATGTCACCCTTGGTATCTGTTGACATGAAGGACATACCCGAGGCGCAAGCGTATTCGATATTGGGATACAACCAGAACGCCGTCTTACCGACACCGGCAGCACCGATCATCATGCAGTGGACATCGCCTGTGTCCACCAACCCGATGGTTTGTTTCTTGCCAACTGTTTCACAGCCGACCACGATGCCTTGTGCCTTCGGTCGGCTTTTTTCGTCGGTTCGCCACTTCTGTGGCTCATAGTTGACCTTGGTATAGGTCTTATCAATCTCACCTTTTGAAGCCCACCTCGCAGTACCGTGCTGACCGTTTCCGACGGTCTTGCTCTTGATTCCGTTCAGCCCATACAGGTGAGAAGCCAGGGAGATGAATATAAAAAGACCGCCCATAATGGCGGCTACAAGAACAAGTATTTGAACACTTCCTATGGTGCATCGCTCCTTTCTTTACATGGTCAGAGCAAGCGACTCAGCCTGCTCGGCGTTTTGTTCTCTTTCCATAGCACCGCACAGGCGAAGGCAATCGAGTCCAAGAGTGAGCAACTTGCGGTTCTGAATATTCTGTTCCACGGCGGTAACCGCACCTGTTTTCTTCAGCTCCTTTTCCAGGGCAAACAATTGTTTTCGGATGTTATCTCCGAGCAGTCCCGCCGACTCGGTATCCCGGTGCGGACGGTAAATGGCTTGCATCTGCCGGACATATTGTGAAAGCTCTTGCTTCTGACCGATCATCCGATCCCGATAATAACAAATGGCAAGGCAGACCTTTGCCATTGTGTATGGCTCATTCTGCCGATACAGCAGTTTGAGTTTCGTCAATCCGTCCTCCACAATGTCATTCGGGAAGCGACTGAATGACGCAAGGTCGGGATCAAGTCCGACATTGCAAGTCGACAAGTCGTCGCAGGAGTCAGTGATATATTCGAGTTTCGGATGTTCCGATGACGGAATGCAATCCCGTCCGGCTCTTTCTTTCAGGTCTTCATCCCAATCCTTGTTCCGGGGGCTTTTGCGCCAGATGCTGTATTCTCCGATAGCGTGAATCGACTCGGCAAGGCGATAGCATCCTTCAATTCCTGCACTGTCATGATCGAGGCAAAGGAAGACCGTTTTCAGATTCGGGTGATCCTTCAGCATCTGACAGGCGGCGCGGTCTGCCGTCGAACATAGTGCAACATAGGAGTGCTTCTCCCAATCCTGCTTATTCATGCTGATATACGCGAGCATATCGATCGGAGCTTCAAATACAAAAAGGTACTCGGATTCTCCGACAAAATGAAAGCTGTATTCCGCAATACTGCCTGTGAGGTTGCCTTTGAAATCCGACACAGGCGAGGTGGAACGTTTCTGCGCATGGCACGGAACGCCGTCCGGATTGCTTCCGACGAACACGGCGTTGTGGTATTCGGCATCCTCATAAATCAGCCCGTCCCGCACAAATCTTGTCAGCACATCGCGGTCTATGAGACGCTCACCGACAAGATACCCGTATACACGGCGCATATCGGTGTTCTTCGGAGGCAGTGTGAACGGCGGTCGTGCTTCCTCCCGTGGCTTGTTATCCGCGCGACTCAGTTCCGTTCCTGCGTTGCTTCCAAGCAAGCTGCGGACGGCTTCGGGATAGGAAAGTCCGTAAAACTTTCGCACGAAATTGACGGCGCCGCCACCGACCTGTTCGTATTGGCTGTACCATTCACCGCCGTTGATGGAGACTTTGCCTGACGGAGCATCCCACATATACTCCCGTCCGGCTCTTTTGACCGACTCTCCATGGGCGGTCAGATAGTCGGCAATGCTTGTGGCATTTGCCCGTTCTTTTTCTTCTTCCGTGAATTTAATAAACGGCAAGATGGCTCCTTTCTTTTAATCGTAGGTGAGTTCTGCATTGCGCTTGGCTTCATCTTCACGACGAATGCGCCTGTCAACTGCAGACTGATGAATTGTTTGTCTGTTTTCGTCATCGAGTTTTCCTTGGAAAATCCCGCACAGGTTTCGGAACAGACGAGTGACGGCAACTGCACTGACGCGGGACTTCTGATGAGCTGCGGTCTGTTTTTGATTGCTCTCCTGATTCAGATTCATTGCTTCTTTGATAATGGCATTCTTGATTGACTTGAATTCCTGATTCTCGGACAGCAGAATTTTGGGCGGTCGCTTGGAGGAATAGGTGCCGAGAATCTCATATTTCTTTTCATACCACAGTTCGTAAAGCTCGGCAATGGTCTTGTCTTTTGCCAGCTCGTCTACAATGGAATCAATCAGATCTTTTGTGTTCCGGTTCAGATAACCGTAGACTTTTTTACCTTTTGTCTGCTTCAATTTCTCTGCGAGGAGAATCAGCTTCTGTTCCACCGTTTCGTTTTCATAGGAGCTGTTCTCCGCGCGGGACAAAATCTCGCGGATCAGTTTGTTGGCGGCTTCTTTCAGCTTCTGACGAATCTCTGTCTGATCTTCGTAAATGCTTTGCAGATCCTGAGCAAAAATATCTCTTGCCATCGCAGAGCGTATCTTCTCGATTCCGTATTCGTTGATGAATCCTTCGCGCGGGTCGGTCGAGTACACCATGATATGCACATGAGGATGATGTCCCTCGTTGTGAAAGGCAGCATACCATTTGAGGTGTTCCGGCGGAATGTTCATGGCAGAAGCGATTTTTGTCACCTGACTGCCGATCATATCTTTCCATCGGGATGCGTGATCATAGCCGAGCCTTTCTGCATCTTCACGCTTCAGGGATGCGATAAACACCCACACATTACCTTGGTGTTCGTTCAGTTCTTCAGACACCTTGGAAAGGACAATCGGTTCATCTCCCGAAGAAAACAGCCCGTGAGAACCGATGCGCTCGGCTCTCGGACGGGTTGCAATATAGTCAGCATAGGTCGGTGAGTCGATAATCTGCGGGATGTTATCTTCCAGAGTCCGCGTGATATACTCACTGGCATTCTCTCTTGTTCCGTCGGAACAGTATGCCTGATATTCTTCGCTGTGAATGCTTTCGGGAAAATCACGGAGCAGTTTTTCGATCAGTTCCTGCTGACTATCGGTTGATTTCAGATGCAATACCTTGCCTTCGTTCTTCTCAACATTCTCGCGCGTGGCGATATATTTGGCGTAACCGCCCATTGATTTCGACCGTCCGGGCTTGTAGTAGTTGACTTTCAGAATCAGCTTTGCCATCTGATTGCCTCGTCAAAAGTGATGGAACCGTTGATTTTTTTGACTTCGTTGACACAGATTCCGCGAAGCCTTTCGAGGTCTGTCTTGCTGATTCCGTAGTTTGCGGCGACCACATTCTGAAGAATTGCAAGCTCAACCGCCAGCTTGAACAGCAACCGCCCCTGCCTGTTGTCGCTTTCTCTCGTGATATCCTTGAGTGTGGACGCGATGATGTCGGGAACAACATGGGAGCAGTCTGCGAGAGAATGAAGCTCGGTGTAGTAGCGGATTGCCTTCGTTACATACTCGCTCATGCAACTACAACCGTCCTGCTTGTAGTTCTGTTTCACCTGTTCAAGCGTGGCTTCGTCTGTGTACAGGGCGAACCGCACCCTCGCATTGTCCCCGTCAGGTGCTTTTTCTTTCTGCTTTGTCATTTGTGCATTATCCTCATTTCTTTTGATAGTGACAGCCCCGAGTCACACGGAAACCCGCCAAAAGTTCCACTTTTCCGCGAATTGTGGTATAGAAGGCGAATTTCAGTGCCATAGCTCCGAAAAAGTGGCGCAATCGATTTTTTCTGTGAACTCTCAAAGTCTCGCATTATCTCGTGAAATCTCGCAAATTCGGTCGGCTCTGCCGTCCGATGTGAAATGCCGAGCCGAAATTGTGGCGCGGCTTTAACCTGCTTACAAATCGGAGACCGTATATCCCGACACTCTTTCGTACATCGGAACCGAAAGACCTTCAGATTTCGGTTATCTCTGTTTGACTCGGGGCTTTTGTTTACTTGTTGGTGTCAGGGTGGTTATCTGCGGTTTTGTGGGGCAAGAATCGGCTACAGCCCGCAATCGGAACCGTGGTGGGATGCTCGCCCGCATGGAAACAAAACCGCACAAATCGCCTACAAATCGCTCTGCGCTTCGGATGCGGGAGGCGTGTTTTTCCGCTCGATATATTCCCGCACCTGAGCCGGGACATTCTTCTTATAGAGCGCATCCAGGGCATCCGTCAGCTCGCGCTCAATAGTGGTTTTCTTATCGCGGAGATAGAAGATCACCGCTTCGAGCTTTTCGCTGTCATACTCCACTTGTACGGTGGCGAATTTATTTTCAACCGGATTTTTCATTGCATCTCCTGTTCCATTGTGTCATCATTGTCTTCATTCCATTGGCGTTCACTGATGCTGTCGTTTATCGGATCAATATATTCATCCGATAGTTCTGTTCTGAAGAAGGTCGTGTTCTCAAAGCAGCAGTTGGTTGCTCTGCCGTTGAAGAGGTCGCAGTGAACGAATGTTGCACCCGCAAAGTTGCAATGACAGGCGATGAGATAGGACAGGTCGCAGTTTTTCAGAAACGCACCTTTCATATTTAATTCGTCGGTTGAAAGATATTGCATTTTGCAGTCCTCGAATACCGCTCCGGAAAAGTCGGCGAAGCACAGCTCTGCGGAATTAAACTTACAGTTCTCAAACAACGCATCTTTGAAAATTGCGCTGTTGAGTTTGTATCCGCTGAAGTCCACATCCCGAAACCGCTTACCGGAAAAGTTTGCGCACACACCGCCGGGGACATCGTGAACCCACAGAATGTGCTTCGCCAATGCCACATCAACATCTTCCTGAGATGCATCCTCGTATTGTTCTTTGAGTACCGGAACCGGAGGACAGATATCCATGCTGTACCTGATTTCAAATCCATCCTCGGTTGCGACAATCTCCGCGATTTCTTCTCTTGTGCGCAGAATGTCGAGAAGGTCATCTCTGATTTCGGGATCATCCGAAAGGTCAATGTTGAAGTGTTCACACACCTCATCGAATGTGATTGCCCACAAACCATCCGATGTGTTTTCCGCTCCTTCGCTGACACAGTAATCGGCAATCCGGGCAATCTCGTAATCAAGGTATGGTTTGACAAACGGCAGGTATGCGGAGTATCTTGCATAGGCTGAACCTTCGCTGTTGACAAGAATTCCTTCGCCGGTTGTGTTGTTCAGAACGAGCAAGGCACTTGTCACTCCGTCCCTTTCGACACGGAGCTTTCCACTGTACTTCGCAACCATGTCGGAATCTTCAAGCAGATGGTGTGCAAAGTATTGCCACTGCTCGTCGTTCAACCGTTCGGTTGCAACAATGCGGACCGGCTGTACGTCGATCTCATTTTCTTTCCGTTCGAATCTTGCTTGTAATTTCGTAGTTATCCACCTCCAAAATAGTCGTTGAATTGTTGTCGATCTGCTTCGGTGAAATCAACGCCGAATGCAGAAGAGATATTTGTGAGCAGATCGGTTTCCTCGCTGACTGTGAGGAAGCATTCTGCCAATCGTTCATAGAAGTTTTCCTCGTCGTGCTTTTCAGTCAGAGAGGAAAGATAGATGAGTTTTGCTTTGGTGATATCCTCATCGGTCAACCCGTTTTCACGGAACACGATCTCGATCATATCGAGCTGTGCGTTGTTCGCATCAATCTGCTCCCGGATTTCGGTCGGCAGTTTTTCATATACCGCATCGTAACCGATGATGCCGGCAGCATCGCCCGAGGACATCCAACCGAACAATCCGTACATAGCAATGACCGGAAGCAAAGCGATAAACAAGACAATTCCAATCGTGTATCCGAGGAATTTCCGCCCCTTTTTATCTCCAAGCAAAAAGGCGAGTACCTTTTTCAGTACCGCCATTACGGTTGCGCTGACTGCGACAATCACCCTCTTTCATTTTTATTGACATAGAAAAAGGAGCAACCGATTTTCGATTGCTCCTTACCATGGGATTTGTATTTTATACCCGTTCTTGTCTGTTGCCGTATTCTCTCTGCATAGCACTCATCGACACTACCCACTGTTTTCCGAATTTGCAGACATCTACACCGTCTACCAGCTTGCCGTATGAGATTGCCTTGCGGAGAGTGCTTTCATTCAGCCCCCATAATTCAGTGGCATCGCTGAAAGCAATCAATCCGTCAAACGGCGTGTGTACCTGCGTTCCGTGTTCCCACAGTTCGTCACAGGATAAGTCAAGCTCGTCATTCCATACGATGCCGTATCCGCCGATATCGACAGACACACTGTAGAAGGTTTGCACATCATCCTTCAGCGCAGCAAAGACAGGCAGTTTCTCGAACAGTGGCTTGACATCATAGATTTTGGTCACACCCTCGGAAAACTGAACCGAAAGCCGGTAGTCCGGCAGTGCGGCAACATTTTTGATTTTGTGAAACATCATATAACCTCCCTTCATTCCAGCGGTGGAATTGCTTTGAACTCTTGCGTTTTCCATATTTCTATCAGAGTATCTCTGTGCTGAGCAATCCATTCCTGAACCATCGCCAAAGCTTTGTTGGGTAAGTGACCTTCCAGAACCTTTCCCGTCATAAAGTCGATTGCCGCGACATCTTCGTTGTAGATAGCATGAATGTGCGGCGGATTGTGCTCGCTTTGCAGAAAATACATTCGGATAACGATTCCGTAGAATCTTGATAATACAGGCATTGTTTCCTCCTTCTCATTTCTCTTTCATTTATATTATATCACGATACCGTGATATTGTCAAGAGTATTTCGGAATTATCTTCCGCCCGCATTGCCGAACAGCTTGGCTTTGTATTCGGGAGCGATGACTTGCAGAAGATATCTTTCGTTTCCGCATTTGAAAAGGCAGGTGCCGCGCTCCGGGTACTTGATGAGATCAAACTCGGATTCTTCAAGCTGCAGAGCGTCCATATAATCATGGGGATTGACATTGCCGCCGTTGAAAAGGAACTGATGCGTCGGGATGGAGAAGAGGGGCTTTGTCATCTCCTTGATTTCCGGCAATAAAAAGTCCTCGATA
>ERZ779888.854-NODE-854-length-33347-cov-6.827346_pt1 | contig 33347 bp, 30 predicted proteins | sample MGYA00511245_ERZ779888 | MGnify/ENA primary metagenome ERZ779888 (study PRJEB29588, sample SAMEA2155255) | human gut metagenome | biome: human gut; feature: human-associated habitat; material: faeces | place: Denmark | collected 2008/2010 ...
CTTCCGTCAGCAAAAGAACCATAGACAATTATCGATTCCGGTTGATAAGTCTTTTTCAAATAGTCTATTATTTTGTCCGTACTTTTCATTACATTCGCCTCCTCAAATACCGATTTTCTCAATTCTCCAAACTGGAAGTTACATAAATCTGCTTATCAGATTATATGCTGTGACTACATAGACAAAAATCGCTATGCCTGCAAATATCATAGCATCTTTCTTCGCACCTTTATCATAACACTCCTTTGCATTTGTCAACATAGTTAATCCCATAAAGACAAACATAATCGGCAGTGTTATATCAGTAGAAACTATGTTTATCAGTCCCAGTGAGCCAAAAATAATAGTTAATACGCTGAATATTGCTTTCCATATACGCATACATAGTCCTCCTTTGCAAATTCAAATTTTCTGTTCCCTATAAAATTAATTTATTGGGATTTACCAAATCGCCAAACAACGATTTTAATGTCTCTATTATACCATAATGATACTATTATAAAAAAGGAAAAAGAGCTCCTTCGAGCTCTTTTGATTGTTAGGGCAAAGCCCTGTTCTCAATTGAGGAGTTTTTCGCTGATCCGAAAAACGGAACTTTTGAGAACAAATAAACCACCTGCTCTGCGGGTGGTTGGAATAGCTTTAGCGTTGTGTTAAAAACCTCCGATGATATAATAAAAATAGGTTCGCCAACCGTTTTATTAATCAAAGGAGGTAGTCCAAATGGACAATAATAGTTTATCACATACAACGTGGAATTGTAAGTACCATATAGGTGCGACCTGCGGCCGTTGCTTGAAGTGCGCGCATGCGCTATCACCTCCATTCGTGATATTTCTACCACGAAATGCCTAGTAAGTGATGAAAGGTGTGAAGCAGTGGGACAATGCGGGTAAGTGGAAGTCACATCCACCCAACCGCTAGGAATTGATGCACATGGCTAACATATGTGAACCATTGTAAGGGTCGTGATACTTGAAATGGTGAAAGTGACTGATACACCATTACCAAAACGGTTAGAGGGCGTGGGCTGGCGGTTTCGATATGCGCTGAGCCGAATGGACGAAGCACCTCCGGCCTAAAGATGGAGCCTAAATGCATCGCAATAATTCAAGCAATGGAACTGGGAAACCCTCTTGTGCTCCTTTCACAGGTAGGTTAATCGTAAGAAAAATACAATGCACAGGAGGAATGGATGCCAGAAGAAGCGAATGCTGTTGTGTAATGCAACAGATAGGGATTCAAACTTTGTCCCATCCGAAAGGAGGCAGACGTCTGGCGCGTGTCTAATCATATGAAAGACTGGGAATCTATGAATGCACAAAGTTCAATGACGCCATCTGCGAGGACAATGCAGACATACAGAAAGCTGAAATGGAAAGAGATTAACTGGAAACAGGCAGAATTGTATGTTAATAGACTACAAGTACGAATTGTGAAGGCAGTACAGGCTGATAAGTGGAGACTTGTAAAGAGACTCCAAAAGTTAATCACAAATTCATTTTATGCAAAAGCCCTGGCAGTTAAGAGAGTGATAACAAACAAAGGTAAAAATACACCTGGAATTGATGGAGACATCTGGTCGACAGACAAAGACAAAATCCAGGCAGTTCACAACCTTACAACTTCTTCATACAAAGCAAAGCCATTGAAGAGAACTTATATCGAAAAGTATGGGAAAAAGGAAAAACGTCCACTAGGGATACCAACTATGACCGACAGAGCCATGCAGGGGTTACAACTGCTGGCTCTTGCCCCGATAGCAGAAACAACAGCAGACAAGGTTTCCTTTGGATTCCGGCAAAACAGATGTGCACAGGATGCAATGGAATACATGTTCAAACTTCTGTCAAGAAAAACTTCTCCGGAATGGATTTTGGAAGGTGACATTAAAGGATGCTTTGATAACATCAGCCATGACTGGATGTTGGAAAATATCCCAAGTGATAAAAGAATAATGAGGCAATTCTTGAAGTGCGGCTATGTGGAGAATAAGAGATTATTCCCCACAACAGGAGGTAGCCCCCAGGGTGGACTGATCAGTCCGACCTATGCAAATATGACATTGGATGGACTTGAAAGATACAGTACGAGCAGTACAGGGCACTATCACCCGAATTACAATAAACATAAAGTACACCTATGCCGCTACGCTGATGATTTCATTATAACAGCAGACTGCAAGGAAGTTCTTGAAGACGTTAAACGAGTGGTTGAAGAGTTCATGAAAGAGCGGGGGTTGAAACTATCAGAAGAAAAAACGGCTACTACAAATATAAATGACGGCTTCAACTTTCTGGGATGGAATTTCAGAAAATTCAAAGGCAAACTTCTGATTCAACCGTCGACTAAATCTAAGAAGAAAATCACGAAAAAGCTTAGCCAGACAGTGCGGTATTATCGTGAGTCAAAACAAGAGCTTTTGATTGTAAAACTAAATCAGATAACAAAAGGATGGGCAGAATACAACCATTGCGTCTGTGCAAAAAGCACATTCGCTCTCATAGATCACAGACTATGGGAGATGCTATGGAAATGGGCCAAACGAAGACATCCGCAGAAATGTAATAAATGGGTGAAGAACAGGTATTGGCATCCAAAATGTGGAAGACAATGGTCATTCAGAACAGACACGATTGTTCTCTATCAAATGATGGACATGCCGATAGTAAGGGTAAAATCACTGGATTTGAATAAAAATCCTTTTTTGAACAGCGATTACTTCATAAAGCGGAAAAAGGAGCATGAAATGAAGCGAAAACTAGCATATCAGAAGAGTACAGCCGCACGTAGTGAATACTATGTGCTATAGATGCGTGAGCGGAATGCGGTGAAAGTCGCACGTTCCGTTCTTAGGGGAGGGACGGCCAGTAATGTCCGTCTCTTACCCGACTGTTTATTCCTAAATACCGAAAGAAGGTATTGTATGGGAGAATACGCAGAGATGTCCGGGAGATAATAGCAACTTTATGCCAGTATAAAAATGTAGAGATAATTGCAGGAGCAGTATGTATAGATCATGTACATTTAAGCGTAGCAATTCCGCCAAAACTCAGAGTATCAGATTTTATGGGGTATCTGAAAGGAAAAAGTACATTAATGATTTATGACAGGCATCCTGAGCTGCAAAGTAAATGGGATAAAGCGTTTTGGGCTAGAGGATATTATGTTGAAACGATTGGCAATATAACAGATGAAGCAGTTCAAAAGTATATAAAAGAGCAAGCAGAAGAATCGAGACGAGAAGATTCGAGTAGTACCGCTTTATAGCGGGCCAGCAAAAGTGCTTGCGATACCGCCCTTTGGGGCGAGCAGTAACAATAGCCCTTTGGAGGGCGAATAATAAACCGCCAGTTGAACTGGTGGTTGCTAACTAGTCTGCGAACGGCCGGAGAAAACCTGAACAGTGCAAAGAACTGGGGACTGGTCGATATGTTTGGCGGTGGATTTTTTACCACAATGCTGAAACATTCCAGGATGGATCAGGCAAAGCAGAACATGGAACAGGCGAAATACGATCTTCGCAATTTCAGTAAAGAATTGCATGATGTTCATATGGCACTTGATCTGAATTTAGATACGGATGATTTCCTTTCTTTTGCCGACTATTTCTTTGATGGATTTGTAGTGGACTGGATGGTCCAGGACCGGATCAATACGGCAAGACGTCAGGTAGATGAAGCAATTCGGAGAACAGAATATATCGTGAACCAGTTACAGCGTATGTAAAAAGACAGGCAGTGAATCATAAAGTTGATTCGCTGCCTGTCTTGCAATGCATATCGGCAATTGGTCGAGAAAACTAATTTTGATTTTATTTTAACTTTTCCTTTTCTGCATTGAGAAGATCAATGTTGAGTCCCTGTTCACTGGCTGTTTTGTCTACCCAGAGATTTAGGGAATCGACAGCCAGAGAGATTTCATCCAGCTTTTTGCTGGTAAAGGCAAAATCTTTCATCTCATCATCACTGATTTTGCCGTCTCTGGCAATCTGGATCAGGCGTGTGGTGAGAGGGTTGATTTCATTCAGGCTGGCAATTGTTTCAAGAATGATATCTGACAGATCGGACACTTCTACTTCCGGGACATATCGGTGGCCGATTTCACATTTATGTGAGCAGAAATAATTGCAAAGCTCCGGACACTTATAGGCATCAGCCATTTGAATAATATCGTAAGGGGTAGGATCCTGCATTTCATATTCAAATTTTTCAATTTTAGAGTCGGAAACGGCGGTCATCTTTTCGCTGGCTTCGGATCTGGTAAGCCCGGCCTCTTCTCTGCAAATCTGGTAAATTGTCTTATTTTCCCTGGTGGATTGTTTTCCCATGAGAATAACCTCCCTGTATGGCACAAAACATGAGGGTAAGTCCGCATGTTGTACGTGTGTTTGTTATATGTGCTTTATTATACTGGAAGCATAAAGAAACAACAAGTAATGCAGGAGAAAAACAGTATGAAAAACAGATTAGCTGCTTTTTGAAGTTGAACAAATATGAGTACCTTGTGGAAAGCGTGATATCCCCGGTCAGATAAAAATGTTCGATTCATACAAAATTAATAGAGAGATGCACATTTTTTAATGCGATTTTCCGCCTTTTTTACTAATATTACATAAAAAAGAACATAGATAAAAGAAAATATTACATTAGAAAAACAAAGAGCATATTGAAAAAACACAAAAGTTGCCAATAACATCCCTATTGAGTTTTTGAAATGTGCGTTTTATAATTTTTATAAATACAGCAGGGAGATTTATATTCATGAAATCATGGAGAACTACGATATTAAAAATGATCATCATCAGTCTGATACTTGTGATCTTATCGAATACGATTGTTCATATCAGTTATATCCGGCGGCTTGACCGTACCTATGATAAAGAGTATCAAAATATGGCGCAGATATGGTCGGATTCGACCATGCAGAGATTAAATGCGGTCAGCCAGCATTTGCGTTCGGCTACGTTGGAAATGTTTCGAAATGGATTGTCAATCCGTGAAGGGACGCCTCAAATGTCCTTTTTTGAACAATCGGAATATTTGGATTTTCTACAGAATAAGCAATTGGTCAGCAGTGATATCAGTCTGCTCTTTTTACAGGATCAGGAGAAAGACGTTATACTAATGTCTTCTAACAAACGAATCTCCAATCATAATAGCATTGCGATTCGTACATATTTGAAAAGCAAAGAATATCCCTATGGATCTTTTTACCAGAATCAGTGGTCGCTGGTGGAAATTGATGAAAAAAATTATTTTATCAGTGTAATTCGTTTCGGTAAATACTGTATTGGCGCGATGTGCAGTCTGGATGCATTTGATTTTGAAAAAGAATTTTATGAATCGAATCCAAAAGTGAACCTGTCAATATTACAGAAAGATCAGTTGTATGCAGTGCACGGGGAGACAGGACAAATTTTTGTTGAGGATTGTGATGTCCAGGCTGCAGATCCTTATGTGAGAATTGTCGAATTGCAGATAGAAGATACGAATATGACAGCTGTTTTGACAACGAGAGTATTTTCAGTTGAACAAATTCTTAAGACAGCACTTCCGGAGTTCTTTCTGGTAGCATTTATCACAGTTTTGCTTCTTTTTCTGCTGGCAATTTCCATGCAGAAACAGATTTCAAAGCCGATCAAAGAACTGATCAAAGCAACGAAGGAGATACAAGGGGGGAATTTGAATTACCGGATTCAAAAGAAAGCGTCCGATGAGGAATTTGCCGCATTGTTCAGGAGCTTTAATGGTATGTTGAATGAGATTGAACATCTTAAGATTGAGGCTTATGACCGCCAGATTCAAAAACAGAAAGATGAACTGGCGATGCTCAGAGCGCAGATCCGCCCGCATTTTTACCTGAATGCGATCACTACGGTCAGCAATATGACTTATGATAATCGTATGGAAGATATCCGGGTTTATTTATCATCGCTTGCACGTTACATGCGTTATATGCTGGATCTGCAGGGAAAATTTGTGACGGTTGGAGAGGAACTCGATCATATAGAAAATTATATAGAAATGCAAAAACTGAAATTTCCGGACAGCGTTGAAGCGACAATTGCCTGTGCAGATGGGGTACGGAACATTCAAGTGCCATACTTGATTATTTTTACAGTAATAGAGAATACTTTCAAACATGCTATGAATCTGTATAGTACGCTCGAACTGGAAATATGCTGTAAAAAAGTGCATGAGGATAACTTTGATGGCTGTGTCATTACAGTCAGTGACAATGGAGAAGGATTTGCAGATAAAGTGTTGGAAATGTTCCGGCCGGAGAGCGGACTGCCGGAGGCAAAGAACCATTTTGGGCTGACAAATGTAAACAGAACGCTCCAGCTTTCTTATCACAGACAGGATCTGTTACGCCTGAAAAATAAAGAAGACGGAGGGGCGGTAGTTGAACTTTGGATACCCGACAGCATAGAAGAACAGGAAGGAAAATGAGATGAAAATACTGATTTGTGATGATGATATTTCTGTAATTAATGTAATCGAAAAACAGATTGACTGGACATCACTGGATATAGATACGATATTAAGAGCCTATAATGGCACGGTCGCGAAAGAAATAATTGAAGCAGAAAGACCGAATCTTATTTTGTGTGATATTGAAATGCCGCAAAGCGATGGGATTTCCGTTCTGAAATATGTATATAACAGTGGGATTCCCACAGAATTTATGTTTCTGACCTGCTACGAAAGCTTTGAGTATGCCCGCGAAGCCGTTCGTTATGGGGCAAAGAATTATCTTACCAAACCATTAGACTTGAAAGAACTTTATGAAGCACTTCAAACAATGGTTGCTTCTGCATGGAAGAAGACAGCAGAAGCAAATCGGGATGCGGAAAGTAAAAATCGGGAGGTAGCCAGTACGAACCAGGTTTTAAGCTCTTTAAAAGACGGTATTTGTGGAACGGATGAGAAAAAGATCAATGAGGTACTGGAGCAGGAACATTTTCCGTATCGCGCGGAAAGCCTCTGGCGGATCCTATGTCTGAGTGCGGATATGACGAAGGGACTGGACAGTGGATGGGACAAGGGTATGATGCGGTATGGACTTCGCAGTATTGCCCAGGAAGAGATTGCAGACCGCAGCGACTTTTCCTATCTGCTTGTGGACAGCGGGGAAAAACTGGAATATCTACTGCAGTTCGTCCCAGCTGAGAAATATACAGAAAATGAATTGGAGAGCAGATGCAGACGATTTATCCGGGTATGTGAAAAACAGATGAATGTTTCTCCGGTATGTCTTATTGGGGATGTTATACGTCTGTCGCAAACTGCAGAGATCTATCCGAGAATCCGCAGGAGAGCGAAAAAACTTCATTTATCGTATGGAAAAGTATTTCTGCTTCGTGACACAGATACACAGAATGCGGAAGATGCAATGGAAGTATCTGCAGATACATCCTTAGATGAGAAAACGATTCTACAGTACCTGAAACTACAGCAGAAAGAAAAATTTGTAGAATCTGTAGACAAAAGTGTTCAGGCGATCATCAAAAAGGGAAAAAATACGGAACAAAAGCTTGACCAGATGCACCAGGATCTACTGCAAACCTTTTACAGCTGTTTGCGGGACAATCATATCCAGGCGCATGTACTTTTTCAGGATGAAACGCTTCGGGAGCTGGACGAGAATGCAGAACGCACGGGAGAAGATATGATCAGCTTTGCTTCTTATCTGTTTGAAAAATCTTCAGAAGCACTTCATGTATTTGATGAATCTTCGGATGTGATTGGAAGTGTAAAAAAGTATATTAGTGAACACTTCAAAGAAGACATTGACAGAAATGGAATTGCTTCTGTGGCCTTTATTACGCCGAATTATCTTTCCAAGCGGTTTCGAATAGAAATTGGGATGAGTCTTCGGGAATACATTAATCAGTTAAGGATTGAAGAGGCGAAGAGGCTTCTGCTCAGCACAAATTTATCGGTCAGTGATATTGCTGTGGAAGTCGGCTATGATAATATCTCCTATTTTTCTATTGTTTTCCGAAAGTTATGCGGAGTCAGCCCTGTGGACTGGCGGGGATGAGAAAGGAGAATACATTTATGTCACGAATGAAATATTTACTTCAAAGAGAAATATCAAACCTGAAGGGGCTGACATTTAGAGAAAAGGCGGCATATATCTGGGAATATTATAAAATAACCGTCAGCGTTTTGGGTCTGATCCTTGTACTGGCAGTGACGGGAACTGCATTTTACTCCGGGCGCGGGAAAACAGCCATGTATATGGTACTTGTGAACGCTGCTGAGCAGGAGGAAAATCCGATTACTGAGATGCTTCAGAAGGCAGAGATCATTCCTGCGGGACATGAAGTTGAAGTGGAGGACAGCTACAGACTTTCCATGGAGAATTCCGGCACAGCAGATCCATCCACGGTACAGGTACTGGCTGCGTTATTCAGTGCCGGGGACATGGATCTGTTTGCAGCGGACGAACAGGTATATCAGCGCTATGCAGGCCAAGACGGATTTGAAGATTTGTCTTTGTATCTCTCTGAGGATTTGCTGAAAGCGCATGAGGCAGATCTGTATTATGCGACAGTGGATGGGGGTCAAATTCTTTCCGGAATATGGCTGCGGCAGGGGTCGTCGTTACATCAGGCAGGATATTATTCTGAAGACGTAATTATCGGAATTACTGCACATGCTGTAAATCTGGACTACGCAGTGAAAGCATTGGAATATTTTTTAGAGTAAAACAGTACTTTTTTGAAAGGAGGCTGTTTAATATTTAAAGAAATTCTGTCCGAACCATGGCATACTGACTTTGTAAGGAGAATTCCAATTTCCATAGTACATTTAGAAAAACAGGAGGAGCGAGATGTTTCGGGCGGATAGTAAACTAATGAAAATGTTAACAAAAATCGCAAATATGCTTATCGTCAGCGTACTTTGGTGTATTTGCTGTATTCCTGTTATTACGATTATTCCTGCGTGTGCTGCGTTATTTCATACCACAGTTGAAATTATTCAGGGAAACGGGATGGGAGTCGTGCGTGATTTTCTCCTGACGTTCCGGGAAGAAATAGCGAAGGGTATATTTTTCACGCTGGGAAGCATCATCGTGGTGTTCTTACTGAGCGTCTGTGTATATTTTGGATGGCGAAATTATGACAAGGTACTGGGAATGTTTTACTTGATGTTAGGAATTGTGCTGCTGTTGTTTACCATTCTTGTTTTACTGCATCTTCCGGTGGTTTTTTCAGAATATTCCGGAAAACCAGGAGTTGTAGTACGATTAACAGTTTATATGTTGTCCACGCGCCTGATACAGGCATTGTTCGAACTTGTTTTGCTGGCGGTACTGGTATTTATGACGATCAATCTGCCTGTTTTAATTTTTCTTATTCCAGGACTCTTTATGGACATTGTGAGCAAAGGAATGAAGAAGGGGCTGGGCAGGGTCGCCATGGTGCTGGAAGAAGCTGCCTGAAGAATGAAAAAAGCTGCATGGGAGAAAGAATCGTATGACATCAAAACTCAGTATTCGAAATGTGAAGAAGGTTTATCAAAAGAAAAAACATGCAGGGATCGGTTTGCTCAAACGGAATTTTCCCTTTCACAGCAGATCTTCTGCATTAACAGCAAATGGAGAAGTAACAGCGGTTCAGCATTTTAACTTGGAAGTAGAGGACGGAGAGTTTGTAGTGTTTCTGGGAAAATCCGGATGCGGGAAGTCTACGCTGCTTCGCATGATTGCCGGACTGGAGGAAGTGACAGAGGGTGAGATCTGGATGGATGGAGAAAATATCACAGATGTCTATCCGGAGGACAGAGAGATTGCCATGGTATTTCAAAATTATTCCTTATATGCGCATCTTTCCGTTTATGATAATATCGCTTTTCCGCTGAAAGCACAGCATGTCCCGCTCGATGAAGTAAGGCAGCGTGTAAAAAATATTGCGGAACTGCTGGAACTGGAGGATATATTGGATAAAATTCCGAAAGAACTGTCCGGTGGACAGCAGCAGAGGGTGGCGATTGGAAGGGCGCTGATCAGGCAGCCCAAACTGTTTCTGCTGGATGAACCCTTTTCCAATCTGGATCCACTCCTTCGCAGAAAATTGAGGTTATATCTCAGGGAACTTCATGGTAAACTGGGCATGACTTTCCTTTATGTAACACATGATCAGACAGAGGCCATGACGCTTGGAACAAAAATTGTTTTAATGCGTGATGGAATGGTTCAGCAGATCGTTTCACCAGAGGAACTGAGTAAAATGTATGCGGAGGAAAGCACGGAAGAACTTGCAGGAGCATTGTGATAAAAACAGAGGAAGGGAGAAGACGGCGAATGTGTCGTCTTCTTTTTTGTGTTTTAAATTCAGATTACTTTTTTGAAAATGGTGTCAACAAAACTTCAAGCCAGATGAGATATTATATGATAGGATAAAACCATCAAAGGGAAACGTATCAAACGTAGTAGAAAGGATGGGAAGAAAAATGAAAATGAAAAAACTGACTGCTCTTGCACTCACGGCGACAATGGCTGCATCCCTTGCAGCCTGCGGACAGAATTCCAGTAAGGGGGAGACAGACACTTCTGCCGCAAACAGCGAAACGACAGCTTCTGAAACAGCAGAAAGTACAGAGAACAAATCGGATAATACAACCGGAAATGAAGATGTTCCAACAATCAAATATGCTACTTTTACAGCGTATGAAACCATTCAGGGTGATGGCGAAAAAGAAGTAGAGAAGGCAATCAACGATTATCTGGATTCCAAGGGTTATAAGTTCCATATTGATCTGGAAATCACAAGTGGTTCGGATTATACGACTCTTATGGATATGAACCTGGCCAGTGGAACAGATATCGATATTTTCCTGGATATGAACTACAATGCACATGCAGCACAGGGCTCCCTGTTAAATCTGGATCCCTACCTGGATAATGAATTATCCGGAGCAGTAGAACTGTTTGACCAGCAATGGATTGATGCAACGAAAATTAACGGTGTACATTATGCAATTCCAGCACATACCGCTTATTCCAGCACACTCTATTATGTCTGCCGGAAAGATCTGGTTGAGGAAATGGGATATGATACCAGCAAAGTAAAAGATCTGAAGAGTCTGGAAGAATTCTTTGCTATAATTAAAGAAAAATATCCGGATATGTTTTGCACAGATACCATTGCCGGCAATCCATTTACCATTGAAGCATCGATGGAAAACTTCGGATATTTTAACTATCTTTACGGTGTTGGAATGAGTTCTGACGGATCCGGAAAAATGGTCAACATGTATGATACAGATATGTTCAAAGAAGCAGCGGAGACGGCTACCCGCTGGTACAAGAACGGATATTTAAATCCGGCAGGCTCGACAGATACTACATACAGTCCTGACTACATTTCCAGTGGACAGGCATTTGGATGGATTGTAGGTAATGCAAATGATACAGAAACCCAGGCTGCCAACTATTCCAATATCAGTGGACAGCCGCTGATGGCAATTCCGCTCTGTGATATACCGGATTCCACAGCTGGTTTCCAGTGGGCAATTGCACAGTCCTGCAAACATCCTTCTGAGGCTGCACAGCTGCTGAATCTGACCTATACAGATGAGTATATTTTAAACACCATCTGCTATGGAATTGAAGGAACAGATTATGTCTGGAAAGAAGAGTCAAATGCATATGGATATCCGGAAGGAACAGACCGTACCACGGTTCCGTATTCTTATGCGGTTGGAATTACAGTAGTTGGTGACAGATTGAAGGCATACGCTTTCGAGAACTATTATAGTGAGAATGACCGTGCTTATATCGAGAAAAAACTGAAAGACACACCTCGTACAGCATTATTTGGAATGAATCTGGATGCAACAGATCTTACTACACAGATTGCTGCAGTAACCAATGTGGTTAATCAATATTATAATGGTCTGATGTGTGGAGAACTGGATGCAGATACGTACCTTCCACAGTTTATATCAGCGCTGGAAGGTGCCGGTGTGAATGATATTGTCGAGGAAGCGCAGCGTCAGTACGATGCATGGCAGGAAGAAAACAAATAAGAAAACCTGTGAAAGCATAGGGCGTCCTGTTTTGGACGCCCTGTGTGGTAAAACAGTGGAAAGGGGATTTTTATGGCTGATGTAACTTCTACAGCAGAGCTAGCCAATGCGAAAGCACCAAAAAGAAGAAAGAAAAGAAAAAAAGTTAGCATAAGCTTATATCTGATGACGCTGCCGGTTGTTACTTATATGCTGATCAATAACTATCTGCCAATGCTTGGAATCTATCTTGCGTTTGTTAAAATTGACTGGAGTAAGGGAATTTTTCGCAGTCCGTTCATTGGTTTGAAAAACTTTGAATTTTTATTTAAATCAAAAGATGCGTTTATTATGATCCGCAACACACTTGGTTATAACATTGTCTGGATCCTTTTAGGAACTACAATTGCAGTTATCATTGCTCTTTTTATGAGTGAGCTGGCAAACAGCCACAGTGTTTTTGCAAAGATTCTGCAGCCGATCATTTGTTTTCCGGGACTGATTTCAACCGTTATTCTTTCCGGACTTGTATATGCGTTTCTGTCTACACAGACAGGTTTGCTGAATCATACGATTTTTGCGGAGAATCCGATTAACTGGTATGCTACGGCAGCCTATTGGCCTCTGATACTTACAATCGTTCATCTCTGGTCTGTGAGTGGTCAAAGCTCCATTATTTATATGGCTTCTATTTCGGGCGTAGATAAATCAATTTATGAAAGCGCCAAGATTGATGGCGCCACAAAACTGCAGCAGATTACAAAGATCACGTTACCTCTGATCCGTCCAATGATTATTATGATGCTGCTTATGAACATCGGAAAGATCATGAACTCGGATTTTGGTATGTTTTATCAGGTTCCTATGAATTCCGGAATGTTATACAATGTGACACAGACTGTAGATACCTATGTATATCGTGCCCTGATGGAGATGAACAATGTCAGCATGTCTTCTGCAGCAAGTGTATTTCAGTCTCTGGTAGGATTTTTGCTGGTTGTTGGAACGAACCTGATCGTGAAAAAAGTAGATCCTGAAAGTGCAATATTCTGATGGAAGGGAGAAGAGTTGTATGAAAAAGAAAGCAATACGCATGAAAAGCGATGAAGGATTCTCTGTAATCGCTCTGATTATTATGAGTATTTTTGCTGTAATATGTGTAATTCCATTTCTGCTGATTGTCAGCGGCTCTCTTTCCAGTGAGATGGCAATTACAGTAAACGGATACCGGCTGCTGCCGCAGGATTTTTCCCTGGCTGCCTATTCGTATCTTTGGGCAAGAAAAGCAACCATTCTTCGTTGTCTTGGACTGAGCGTGCTGGTAACAGGAGTCGGAACACTGGTAAGTGTATTGATTACATCTGCCTGTGCATATCCTATGAGCCGTCCTGATTTCCCGCTTAGAAATGTACTGGCTTTGTTCATATTTATTCCGATGATTTTTACCGGCGGTATGACAGCATCATATATTATGTGGTCAAAATATTTAGGAGTAAGAAATACCATCTGGGCGCTTCTTTTGCCGAATGCGCTGGTGGGATCCATGAATATTTTACTGGTACGAAACTATTATACGATGAATATTCCGTATGCACTGGTTGAGGCATCCAAAATGGATGGAGCTTCCGAGTTTTTCATTTTTTCCAGAATTATTATTCCACTTTCCAAGCCGGTTCTTGCAACCATCGCATTGTTCACAGGTATCGGATACTGGAACAACTGGATCAACGGAATGTATTACATTACAGATGCCAATTATTATACCATTACGATCTATCTCCAGAAATTACTGGACAATATCAATTTGTTAAAAACAAGTACCCTGGCGAGTGAGATGGGAAGCATCAACAGTGCAGCACTTCCGACGAACTCATTGAAAATGGCGGTTGTTATTATTACGATTCTTCCGATTATTTTCGTATATCCGTTCATCCAGAAACAGCTGATCAAAGGACTTGTTGTTGGAGCAGTAAAAGGTTAATGGAGAAACAATTTATCTTGGGAGGCTGGTATTATGCATGAAAAATTAATTCGACCAGGTTTATTTGCCACACCGATCGCAGCGGATACTGAGCGTATGTGCTATGATTTCCACAATGATGCGGTACTTTCGTTAGGTGTGAAACCGGATTTTGTATTTATAGGAGATTCGATTACGCAGTTTTGGGATCTTCCGCTGTTCTTTGGAAGAGAGAAATTATTGATTAACCGTGGTATTGGAGGCGATGTACCTCAATATATTTTAAAGCGTTTTGCAGCAGATGTCCTTCAGCTGAAACCGGAATACTGTGTTTTCATGGCAGGAACAAACTGTTCGCATGATCTGGAAGATAATCCATGGCTTGGAATGAAAGGTCGCGATTTTGATACAGTGACAAAAGAGACAATCGATGCAATTATCGCAGTGATATCCTGTTCCCTGGAAGCGGGACAGAAGATGATTGTAGGCTCGATTCCACCGGCCATTGTTCCGGCAGCGGATCGCAGAAATGAAATGATACCAATCGTGAATTCGGCTGTCTGCGAATATTGTAAGGAAAAGGACATTCCTTTCGTTGATTATTACAGCGCCCTGGTTGATCCGGAAACAAAAATGATGCGGGCAGAGTATACGACAGATGGAATTCATCCGGATTCGAGAGGATTTAAAGTATTAACCAAAGTGCTTCGGGATACTTTAAAGACATATAACATAGACATTTAAAGAGCAGCTGATTGCTGATGTGTCACGGTGCGTTGCACCGTGACATTTGTTATATAACAGAAAAACAGGAAATTTTCTTATGTCTGGAGGGTAAAAATCTACAATACCAAATAGAAGAGAGTAGATTATTAAAAAGACCGTGTCCTTTTTTAAATGAATTAAAGATGGACAGTTGATATGATAATACATAGAAACAAAGAGCAAAAAATTCATGAAAAAGAACAGAAAAACAGTGACAGATTCCGTTTGCAGATGCAAACAGACAGGCATTAAGAAAGTGAGGAACAAATCATGAGCAGAAGTGAAGAAATTTTAAATAGCCAGTTTAAGATGACGGACGGCGGACGGATCGACTATGTGAAGGATCTGTATACGACTTTTAATCCGGATGTGGATCTGCAGGCGCTGGTGGATGGCGGTTATATTGAAGCAGTCGGAAAGATGATGGAGCCGGTTCTGATGAATCTAGATGAGAGAGCACCGGAGGTAATCGCATACTGGGCGAAACAGGGCATGGTAAAAGAGTTCCATGGAGATGACAAGGTCATGAGCTGGACGGAATATGAGAAAGATACCGGATATCACTGGGAACGCAGAGAGCCTAAAAATGGAATTCAGAATCTTCATAAAGCGTGGACTTCTTTTGTACCGGTCAGTGCATTTCAGCCGGAAAATGAGGGTAGAAAATACCCGGTTGTAGTGGTTCTTCACGGAGGCTTCAATCCGGTCAGCATCATCGACGGATGGGGATTTCCGCAGGAAGCTGCGAAGAAAGAATGGATTGCCATTGTTCCAACGATTGAACTGGATGATGTGATCGATGAAATCCTGGCAGAAGCAAAGAAATTATACCCGGTGGATGAGTCCAGAATTTATGCAGCCGGATTCTCCTATGGAGGTTTTATGTCAAATCTGCTGGGAAATAAACGACCGGACGTTTATGCGGCGGTTGCACCATGCGGTGCACCGATTAGCAACGGCTACTGTGATGTGGCAATCGGACCGGAACCGCAGAAACCGTTTGATGGAAAGCCAAGAGCACTGGAACTGCATACATACATGCCGGTTTTTAACTGCGCAGGAAATGTAGATGGACACCGCTATCCTGTCTATGCATCCGGAAGAAAAACACAGGGGATTGCTCATATCAGTCCAGGCCCGGAAACGATTGTAGAAGGAATCAATTCCTGGGCCAGAGTTAATCATGCGACAGAGATTAAACTTGATGATGTATTGGCGCTGGAAGGACGGACAGATATCTCTGTGGAAGAACAAAAGATCGGTCTTCCACTGGCAGAGGATTGCAGAAGAACAGTAGTAGCCGACGGTGTGACAAATTACATCGGGGATCTGAAAAGCGAAGATGGGATTGTACGGACACGGATCATGGTAGAGATGAATATGCCGCACTGGCCGACTCCGGAGATGATCCGTCAGATGTTTGCTTTCTTCTCTCATTTTTCCAGAAACCCGGAAACAAAAGAGAGCATTTACACGGAATAATGATAGGAAAGAAAGAGAGGTATTGTCATGATAAGAGAAGAATTTGAGCGGGTAACGCCAGAAAGCGTTGGGATTCATTCCGAAGATATCGAGTGGCTTGTGGATCAGCTGGAAGGGGATTTTACAGAGCCGCATGGCCTGATGATTATGAAACATGGAAAAATCTGTGCGGAAGGCTGGTGGGCTCCTTATGCGCCGGGTATCCGGCATGGAGAACAGTCGCATTCCAAAACGTACGCAGCGACAGCAGTGGGAATTGCTTATACAGAAGGAATTTTGAAACTGGATGAACGCCTGATTGACATCTTTTCGGAAGAAGCTCCAGAGAACCCTTCGGAAAATCTGCAGAAACTGACCATTCATGATGTTTTGTGCATGGGATGCGGTATGGATGAAATGCCTCGTCCGTCTGTAAACTGGATTCGTGACTTTCTGCACACTCCGGTGACAAACGTACCTGGTACAACTTACATGTATAACAGTGTCGGTTCTACTATACTTGGAGCGATTGTCCGTAAAAAGACAGGACTTGGACTTCATGAATATCTGAAACCGAGACTTTATGACAAGATTGGCATTTACGCAGATAATCACAGATGGATGACAATGCCAGATGGAATGGAAGTCGGCGGAGGCGGGCTGTTTGCCACTACTGAGGATAATCTGAGACTGATGAAACTCTATGCGGACGGAGGCATCTGGAATGGAGAGCGGATTCTGGCAGAGGATTACGTGAAACGGGCAACAACATTACAGAATGAGTCTGCAACAGAGGCAAAGGGAAATCCGCAGGCGTTTGATAATTTTATGGGATATGGTTATCAGATCTGGATGTGTCAGCCGAAAGATGTGTACCGTGCAGATGGAGCGATGGGACAGTTTTCTATTGTGGTTCCGGATCAGGATATTCTGATTGCGATTACTGAGAATGCAGCCGGAGCGCACTGGGCACAGACAACGCTGGATACCATGTGGACATTTTTAGAGCGGATCAAAAAAAATCCGGCGGAAAAGGAAAACCCGCAGGCATCTGGAAAACTTGCAAAACGAATGAAACATCTTGCTTTACCAAATCCGGTATTTCAGCCGTTCAGCCCGTGGACGGAGAAATTAAATGGTACTGCCTATCAGGTAGAAGATGGCGCGTTTTATCTGATGGATCATGGGGTAGAGGTAATTATGGGAGGTTCGCCATTGCCGCCGTCTATCCGGGAGTTCACGATGCAGTTTGCCTGCGACAGCATGACACTGCATATGAAGGATGGAACACAGACGTTTGATCTGACAGCAGGAATGGATGGTTCCAGACGATGGAATCAGCTGCCGGGAAGCGTCGTTGGACAGGTACTGGCCAATGCTTATTGGGAAAAAGAAAATGTTCTGATTCTGGAGCTGCGAAAAATTGAGACGTGTGGTCAGGAAAAACTGACGTTTACCTTCTCGGATAATCAGGTAAGTATTGACAGAGAAAATAATATGCTGTTTCGAAGCGAGGCTGATCTTGTAATGGCAAAAAGAAAGTAGGAGAGAGAAAAATGGCAGAAATCAAAACAATTCAGGTAAATGGAACTACCCTTGCGTATCAGGAATTCGGACAGGGTGATAAATATCTGCTCAGTATGCAGAACTTTTTCTTTACAGACTGTCATGCAAGCCTGCTGGGACAGGCACCGTATGATTACCATGTATTTCTGATCTATATGAGAGGATATGGACAGTCGGAACATATTTTTGATTCGACACCGAAGGATTATGTTTCTGTATGGGGTGAAGATCTGATCGCTTTTGCTGAAAAAATGGGAATTGACAAATTTTATTATACCGGCGTATCACACGGTAACTGGGCAGGATGGTACACGGCATTTCACAGACCGGAACTGATCCGGGCGTTTGTCTGCTGTGACGGGATTATACAGTTCCGGAAAAAGAAAGAGGGCGTGATCCCGGTGCCGGAAAAGCCGGATTGGGACTGTATCGTTGGAAATGAGGAAGAACTGAAGAAAATCGCATGGAAAGAGCCATGGCCTACAGAAAATCCGAAGAGACTGGCAAAACGGGCGAAGAATGAGAAGGAACATCTGCAGATTCTGATGGACAGAAAAAAGGAAGAATTTGAACTTCAGAATACGAGTATGATCTGCTGTGAAGCGAAAACAGAAGAAGAACTGTATCAGAAACTGTCAGAGATTATTTTCCCGGTGATGATCTGGAATGGAGAACTGGATCCGGCAGCGAAAGCTGAGAACTGCCTGAAAGTATCTCAGGCAATTCCAGGAGCAGTCCTTTTGATGTACCAGAATCTGGGCCATGGCGGAGCGGATGAGTGCCCGGAACTGACGGCAAGGGATTGTGCACGTTTCTTTGAAGATTGCCAGGAGTGGCCGTTATAAGGAAGGTATTGGTCAGATGAAAGTATACGGAATTAATGAGATCAAAGAAAATGTAGAGCTGTATGGCAGAACTTATCTGGATCAGAAACGGGAGGTTTTGTATTTTAACTGGAGTCTTTCCGGATTTGAGACAGAATTTGAAGGAAGTTATCTGGAAGCGGATCTGGTATCGCTTCCGGATTCCCGCCCGGAGCAGATTCCATCTGCCAATCCGATGGAGCCTGAGACGGTTATGGTACCAGACTGGGCATGGATCCAGGTGGTCCTGGATGGAAAGAAAGAACCGTGGCAGAAGATTCTTTTGGATCAGGAAAGTAAAAAGGTTATTCTGTTCGCTTCTGAAAAAACAGAACACCATGTAATCCGGGTAGTAAAGCTGACCGAAAATTTCCGTACAGCCGTGGGAATCCGGAGAATAGTAACGGACGGAAAAATCGGCAGATCGAAAACGAAAGAAACTTCAACGATCGAATTTATCGGGGATTCTATTACCTGTGGGTTTGGAAATCTGGCTACGGATGGAAACCGGATGTTTTATACGGAAGATGAAGATGCCTGGCTGACGCATGGAGCGATTGCAGCAAGAGAGCTGGGATGGAAACCCAGCCTGATCAGCATCTCCGGTTTTGCAATGACAAAATACGAAGGATATCCATTTCCACATGGAATCGAAGAACTTTATCCATATACAGATCTTGTGACACAGGAGCGTCTTGGGGGTCAGGAACCGTTTGAAGTATGGGACTTCGAGGAACATCCGACAGATTACATCGTCTTAAATATTGGAACAAATGATTCAACTTTTGTAAAAATGGCAGAGGATCCATGGGCGGCGGAGCAAATCTATGAAGACCATTATCTGGAATTTCTTAAGATGCTGCGCAAGTACAATGGACCGAAGACAAAAATTATTTGTGCGATGGGAAGCATTGACTATTATCTTTATGATCGGATTTTGTCGGCCGTGGAGCGTTTAAAAAAAGAAACAGGTGACCGCTTCATTTACACAATGAAATATACAAAGATGCTTTCGATGGGCCTGGATGTGGGAGCGTGCTTCCATCCTTCCAGAAGCAAACAGGAGAAGATGGCGCAGGAACTTGTGCGATTTATCCGGGAACGTGTGATTCCGGAGCGTAAGGTATAAAGAGACAGAAAAGTCCGGATAGATGTCAAAAGAGATAGGAGAAAGAAATGAAACTGGCGGATATATTTCAGGATGGCGCTGTTTTACAGCGCGGAAAAGAGAGTAAGATTTGGGGAGAGGATCCCAATGGAACCCATGTCAAAGCTGTATTGAAGGGAAAGACATCTGTAATAGCAGAAACTTCCGTGCAGAATGGAAAATTTATGCTGACTTTTCCTGCAATGGAAGCACAAAAAGATGTGCTTCTGAAACTGGTCAACGACAGAGACGAGGTTATTTGTCTGAAAGATCTGGCTGTTGGCGAAGTATGGATTGCCGGAGGACAGTCCAATATGGAATTCCGCATGGCGTGGGATGCGGAGAGAGATAATATTCTGTCGGAGTATGAAAATACGATGATTCGTTTTTATGAAACTCCGAAGATTAGCTATGAAGGTGCGCTGGAAGAAGAAAATCACAGTACCGAGGGAGTATGGCGGAAAGCAGTGCCGGATGAAATACCGTATTTTTCGGCAGTTGGATTCTATTTTGCCAATAAACTCCAGAAAGAATTCGAGGGTGTACCGATGGGAATTATTGGCTGCAACTGGGGCGGTACCTCAGTAAGCTGCTGGATGCCGGAGGAGGATCTGGTTTCGGAATTCCAGATTTATATCGATCTGAAAGATAAAACACGCGGGATGGATCTTGAGAAGGAATTTGAGACTTTCAAAAAGAGAAGAGCAGACGAACTCTCCCCGGAACAGTGTGAACGGCTGGATCTCCTTATGAAAAATCCAATTGTAGAGCCACAGCCTCCGATGAACCCTACGCCGGAAATGGAAGCTTTTATGGCATTGAAATATGCTCCGTTTTCTGCTTTCTCGGCAGGAAATCTGTATCAGACGATGCTGAAAAAGATTGTTCCATATACCTGCGCCGGGGTGATCTGGTATCAGGGTGAGGAGGATTCTCTGCCGGAGTATGGCGGAAAGTATGACAGACTATTTGCCAAAATGATAGAACGCTGGAGAATGGACTGGCAGGAGGAACTGCCGTTTATTTTCGCCCAGCTGGCAGGATTTACAAATCCGGGTGGAAAGCTGTCTCTGAATTTTACGCAGGTAAGAGCAGATCAGGAACTGGCATCCAAAGCAGTGAAAGATGCATGGATGGCGGTAACCTATGATGTTGGACTGCAGTACGACATCCATCCAAAACAGAAACGTCCGGTGGGTGAGCGTATGGCACTTCAGGCATTGCATCATGTATATGGAAAGGAACAGCTGAGTGAGTCACCGGATGTGACAGCTGTCAGAAAGGAGGAGGGCCTGATTACGCTGGAGATGATTCATACAGGAGATGGATTATGTCTGGCGGGAGAAGATGAGAAAGTAAAAGGTCTGGAACTGACGGTCAACGGCAGAAGTGTAGAGAATTATTCCACTGTTGTAAATGGTAATCTGCTGCAGATCCAGAGCGATCAGATCCATGAAAACAGCTGCATATCGCTCCGATATGCATGGAAAGACTGGATTGAGACAAATGTGTACAGTAGTGCAGGACTTCCGTTACGTCCATTAAAGATCGATTGTTGAGAAAGGATCAGAGATTATGGGAAAAAGAATAGACCGGATGCTGTATCCGGATGGAAAAAGCCGTGTACTGACCTTTAGTTATGATGACGGAGTGGTTCAGGACCGCAGGCTTGTGGCTATTCTGAATCAATATGGAATGAAGGGTACCTTTAATTTAAACTACGGGTACCTTGGCTTTCAGGGAACACAGGAGATGAACGGCCGGATGGTAGATATCTCAAAGATTGCAAAAGAAGAGGTGCCTGTCTTATATCAGGGCCATGAAGTTGCAGGTCATGGCATGTGGCATTCTTTGCTTCCGACAATTGAGAGTGGAGCGGCCATGTGGGAGATTATCGAGGACAAATATCAACTGGAAAAAATTTCTCCGAATATATTGAAAAGTTTTGCCTATCCTTTTGGAGAAACAAATTCTAGCGTATGCGAGATCCTTCGTCTGGCAGGGTATGAAGGGGCAAGAACCGTGAAGTCTACATATTGTTTTGAGCTGCCGGAGAATTTTCTGATGTGGCATCCAACCTGTCATCATGGCGATCCACGCCTGATGGAACTTGCAAAAGCTTTTTGTGAAGAACCGGTACATCCGCTGAGTCCTGCAAAACTTTTCTATGTCTGGGGACATGCGTACGAGTTTGATGCAGATGATAACTGGAATGTAATTGAGAGGCTCACGGAGTATCTGTCTGCTTTTTCAGATCAGATCTGGTTTGCTACAAACGGAGAGATCATGGATTATGTTCATGCATATCAGGGACTGCAGTATTCTGCGGATGCATGCAGGATTCATAATCCGTATGCGACAGATGTATGGATGTCCATTTCCGGAAAAGTGTATCAGATTCCAGCAGGAGAAACAGTCAGAATTCAGGATCCCGGAATATAATCGGGTACTGTGATACAGGCGCAGAATCTGTGACCTGCAGTGAGCAGATCATTGAAAATGGGTTACTTTATTAAAAACATGAAAGTTAGAAGAGGTAATATTGGTGATCAAAAAGCTAATCAGTAAAGACAGAACATTCTATAAAACAGTAGCGGGGATTGCAGTTCCCATCGCTTTGCAGGGATTGATCACGACCGGCGTTAACATGATGGATACCATCATGATCGGAATGGTAGGAGAGACGGAGCTGTCTGCGGTGTCCCTTGCAAATACCTTTATACATATTTATCAGATCCTTTGCATGGGAATCGGACTCGGCGCATCTGTTCTGGTTGCCAGATACTATGGAATGGGAGATAAAACATCCATGCAAAAGAGCGTATCCATTATGACGCGTCTATGCATTGGAATTGCAGCTCTTTTTGCAATTGCCACATTTCTGTTTCCTACGCAGATCATGCAGATCTATACATCTGAGAAACGGATCATTGCAAATGGTGTGAAGTACTTGCGTTGGTCCGTTGTTACTTATTTCCTGCTTGGACTTTCTCTGACGAGCACGATCATTCTGCGAAATGTCGGAAAAGTGCAGATGCCGCTTTTTACTTCCATTGGCGCCTTTCTGGTAAATGTTGGTGCAAACTATATTTTCATCTTTGGAAAATTCGGGGCTCCGGCCATGGGCGTTGCAGGAGCAGCAGTCGGCACACTGATTGCCAGAATTTTTGAATTTGTGATCATAGATGGTTATCTGTGGTTTAAGGACACTGCGATAGAATTCCGGCTGAAAAATTTCTTTATGCCAGTAGGCGGCTTATGGAAGGAATATATCCGAATCAGCATTCCAGTACTCATCAGCGATGGAATCCTTGCACTTGGAAACAATTCTGTTGCTATGGTAATCGGAAGACTGGGAGAGAGCTTTGTAGCAGCAAATGCAATTACATCTGTGACACAGCAGTTAAGTTCTGTACTGATTCAGGGATTTTCCCAGGCAGGAGCCATCGTTACCGGTCATACGCTGGGAGAAGGCAAGAGAGAAAAGGCACAGGAACAGGGATATGCATTGCTTGGTCTTGGATTCTTTTTTGGCCTGGTGTCTGCAGGAATCATCATGCTCATCAGTGAGCCGATGATCCGGGCTTATAATGTGTCACCGGAAACTGCGGAACTGGCGAGAGAACTGATGGATGCGATCAGTATTATTGTCTGGTTCCAGGCAACCAATAGTATTATGACAAAAGGAACGCTTCGTGGCGGCGGTGATACGAAAGTACTGATGATTGCCGACAATGTGTTTCTTTGGGTATTTTCCCTGCCGCTTGGAATTCTGGCGGGACTTGTTTTACATCTCCCGGCATTCTGGATTTATATTTTCCTGAAAATTGACCAGATCATAAAATGTGTCTGGTGCGTGTTACGATTAAACAGTGGAAAATGGATTAAGAAGATTGAGAGTTATGCGGAATAAAAAGCAGGACATCTGAGAAACACATTTTGTTATTTGGACATTATGTTGGACAGAATGGAGAAGTTTTATGAGAAAATATGAGAAAAACATTAAACTGCTGGAGGAAGCAGTGAAGACGGATGCCGTAATCCGTCCGGTTGCCAAACACAGGAAAGAAGATGGCAGTCTGGATATCGAGGGAAATCTGAAACTGTGGAATGAGGCACTGGAACCGTTTGAAAAGACAAAGCTCTGGGAAAACGGAACGCCAGGATATGATGACCGGGATCCGCTGCAGCCGGAACCATACTTTGTTTTTATTCCGGCACCGGAAAATCAGAAATCCAGAGGAACGATTCTGATTGCACATGGTGGAGGATTTACCTGGAGAACAGGAGCTGAGGGCATCAATGTGGCTTGGTATTTTCATAATGCCGGTTTTCACACGGCGATTCTGTGCTACCGTCTGGCTCCTTATACCAGATTTGACGCCATTGCAGATATGCAGAGGGCAATTCGTATTTTGAGAAGTAAGAAGGAAGAGTGGAATTTGGGAGAAAAGCTCGCGGTTATGGGATTCTCTGCGGGAGGAATGCTTTCCGGTAACTGCGCGACACATTTTGAAGACGGTGACCCGGAAAACCCGGATCCGATCGAAAGATTCAGCAGCAGGCCGGACGCTGCAGTAATCGGATATGGCGCGATGACAGCAGTGTCTTTTCCAAAACCCTTCGGTATGAGGCAGGAAGATCCGATGATGGGAAACGGGATACAGGAAAAAATGTACCTTTCGATTGAAAAACATGTAGACTATAATACGCCGCCAATGTTTATCTGGCAGACGATGAGTGACGACGGAAGAACGGGAATGTGTCTGGCCAAGGCATTACAGGATGCAGAAGTACCGTATGAACTTCATATTTTTACCCCGGGTGTTCATGGCCTTGGCATGGCGGATGGGAAAAACGATCTTGGAATGAACATTCCGCATATTGCCCATTGGGGAGAATTATGCAGGGAATGGCTGATGGATTTGGGATTTTGAGACAGGAGGCTGAGATTATCATGAGAGAAAAGACGTTAGAGATTTTAAAAAATGCAAAAGAGTGGAAAGCGCCGGAGGTATCAGCAGATATTCCGCATGGAGATATGCCAGGAGATAAAGTGGAAATCGGTGAGGAACATATCAGAAAGTCACAGATCATCATGCAGGAGCTGATCCGGCTTCTTCCGGAATATATTGAGAAGAACGGGAAAGTGGTTATTGCAGTATGCGGAGGATCCGGCGTAGGAAAAAGCGAGAATGCATCACTGATCTCCTATTATCTGAATGAAATGGGAATCGGAGCCTACACGATGTCCGGCGATAATTATCCGAGAAGAATTCCGATGTATAATGATGCGGAAAGACTCCAGACGTTCCGGCTTCATGGCGTAAGAGCGCTGGTAAAAAATGATCTTTTAGATGAAAAGGTCAGAGAAGAACTGAGGGGACTTCAGAAAAAAGATGATGATGCCAATACTGCATATAGCAAGGAGTATCCATGGTTTCAGACTTATCTGGATGGTGCACTTGCCGGGCTGAGAGGATATCTTGGAACCAGAGCCGAAATTGATTTTGATGAGGTTTCTGAAATTATTTCCCAGTTTAAGAGCGGAAAAGAAAAAATCTTTTTGAAAAGAATGGGACGGACACCGGAAGAACTCTGGTATGAGAAAGTGGATTTCTCCAAAATTGATGTACTGGTAGTAGAATGGACACATGGAAACAGTGATTTTATTACAGGCGTTGATATTCCGGTCTTTTTGAATAGTACGCCAGAGGAGACTATGGCACATCGGGCAGCAAGAAACCGGGATGGAAAAGTCGATTCTGCATTTACGACACGGGTGCTGGAAATTGAGCAGGCGATGCTGGCAGCGCAGGCTCATAAAGCGAAGGTGATTTTATCCAAGCAGGGAGAATTACTTTCTTATGAACAATATCAGGAACTGTAATACGGGAATATCTTTTTGATTTCAATTCTAATATATTTCGGAGGGCATAAAAATGGATAAGATCACAGTGAACAATAAACCAATGTTAAATGCGTATCCCGACAGCATTGGAGGAACGTTGTCTGACATTGTAAATGTCTTAAAGAAACCGGAGTTTGAACATACATTCTCCTCTTTCTATATTTTGCCGAGTCTGTTCAACACAGACCTTGACAGGGGATTTTCTGTTATCAGCTATGATTTGAATGAGAGTCTGGTGAAAGCAGAAGATTTAAAGGATCTGGAAAAACTGGGAATTGATTTGAAATTGGACTTTATCTTAAATCATGCATCTGTATTATCAGAGCAGTTTCAGGATATTCTTGCACACGGGGAGAAATCGGAATATCGAGATTTTTTCATTGACTGGAATAAATTCTGGGAAGGTTATGGACAGATGACCGCGGACGGTTATATCCAGCCGGATAAAAAGTATATTAAGAATATGTTTTTCCGTAAGCCGGGACTTCCTATTTTGATGGTGCGTTTTCCAGATGGAAAAGAGGTTCCATACTGGAATACCTTTTATCAGGAAGTAAAATATCCGGAGATTGATGCGCAGGATCTTATGAAGCTGGCGCAGATGCAGTACAATATTGCGGACCGGATCGCAGCGCTGGTTAACAAAAATATCAAAGATGGTAACAGACCGGTGGATATTGATTTTGGTATCTACGCGAAGTACAAGTCTGTGATTGTAGATTATCTGGAATCGAGAAGAAAATATCTCGGTCAGATGGATCTGAATATTAAATCACCGAAGGTATGGAACTTTTACGACAAAGTCTTGAAACAGTTATCAGATTATGGGGCAAAACTGGTACGTCTGGATGCGTTTGCCTATGCACCGAAAGAACCAGGTGAGAAAAATTTCCTGAACGAACCAGGAACCTGGGATACGCTTGCGAAAGTTCAGAATCTGGCGGATCAGTATGGCCTGTCCCTCCTTCCGGAAATTCATGCAAGCTATGGTGAAAAGAATTATGAAGTGATTGCCTCAAAAGGCTATATGGTATATGATTTCTTTTTACCGGGTCTGATTATTGATGCACTTGAAAACACAGATGGATCGCTTCTGGAAAAATGGGCAAATGAGATCATTCAAAAAAATCTGAAGACAGTAAACATGCTGGGCTGCCATGATGGAATCCCGCTGCTGGATCTGAAAGGTTTAGTGGATGAAGAACGCATCCAGAAACTAATTGATAAAGTGGTAGAACGTGGCGGTTATGTGAAAGATCTGCATGGAGCGAAAAACATGTATTATCAGGTGAATGCTACTTATTATAGTGCACTGGGAGCTGATAATGCAAAGATGCTTCTGGCAAGAGCTCTGCAGTTATTCATGCCGGGAAAACCGCAGATCTGGTATCTGGATCTGTTTGCCGGGGAAAATGATCATGAAGCCGTGAAAAGAGCCGGAGCAGGAGGACACAAAGAAATCAACCGCACCAATCTTTCGGCGGAAGATGTGGAACTCGCCCTGAAAAAGGATATCGTAAAAAAACAGCTGGAGATGATCCGGTTCAGAAATTCCTTCCCGGCATTTTCTTTCGATTCGGAAATTACAGTAAAACAGGAAGGAAATACGCTGAATTTTGTATGGAAGAAGGATGGATATCAGGCGTTGCTGAAAGCTGAGCTGGAGAACAAGACATTTGAAATAAAAGGGGTCGATCCGTCCGGGGAAGTTAAGAGCCTTATCGACTAATCGATAACAGACGGCAGACTATTTACAAACATCCCAAGAAAAGGTATGATTCTTTTAGCAATATATTTATAAAAGAGGATAGAAATACCATGAGCGGACTGGAAAAGAAATTTGCCACAAAATCGAAGATTGTCAATTATATCATAAACAAACAAATCACATCAAAGGTGGAAATCTCCAGAGATCTGAACCTGAGTATGCCGACTGTTCTGTCAAATGTGAAAGACCTGTTGGAGAAAGGCGTGATTGCGGAAGTCGGAGAATATGAATCCACAGGAGGCAGAAAGGCTAAGAGTATCGGCATTCATTCGTCTTATCGTTATGCCATGGGAATTGTTATCACTGCAAACCATGTGGGAATGGTGCTGGTAAACTTCAAGTATGAGATTGAAAAATCAGAGCGTATCCGCCTGAAATTTTCACCGGATATGGCGTACTGCAGTCGTGTTGCGGAACTGGCAGAAGAATTTCTGAAAGACATGGATCAGAAAGAGAAACTTCTGGGGACTGGCATTGCCATTCCGGGAATCATTAACCAGGAACAGAAACTGGTCATAAAATCTCACGCGCTGAAACTGGAAAACTACAGCTTAAGTTTTCTGGAACAGAGATTTTCCGTACCGGTATATTTTTCAAATGATGCAAATGCAGCGATGATGGCAGAGGATCTGCATGTCCATCAGAATGCGATTTATCTTTCGCTGAATCAGACCCTTGGGGGAGCATTCTGTATCGAGGGAAAACTGTTTTCCGGCGAAAACCAGAAAGCAGGAGAGTTTGGACACATGGTATTAGTGCCCGGAGGCCGTAAGTGCTATTGTGGAAAAGCGGGATGCGCAGATGCATATTGTGCGGCCAGTGCACTTCTGGATGAAAAAACAGAATCGGTAGAGCAGTTTATGCAGCAGCTTCAAAACGGTGATGAAAAGGCCGGAAAAAAATGGGAAACCTATCTGGACCATCTGGCGATTCTGATTTCCAATCTGCGAATGGCATACGACATGGATATCATCCTCGGTGGGGAAATGGGTGGATATCTCACAGATTATATGATTCCACTTGGGGAAAAAGTTATGCAGTACAATGGATTCGACCATGATCTCAGATACCTGAAAAACTGTTCTTATAAAAAAGAAGCCTCTGCGGTAGGTGCGGCAAAGCATTTTCTGCAGGAGTTCATCAGAAAAATGTAGGAAAGAAATCACATACCCTGATTACAATGTAAAAAGTTGTAGTCAGGGTATTTTTTATGCATGTGGATAGAAAAGTTTGCACAAAAATGAAATCCTCAATTTGTGCAACTGGCAGAAATGGGAAAAAATTTCAAATATCGATTGACAAATAAGAGAAGTTAAACAATAATGTAATTACTTTAATAAAATGTTTAATAAAAGATAACAAGAAAGAAAAACATCATATCAAACACAAAGACAAAATGAAGGAGGAAAACATTATGTTACAGCAGGTTATGACAAATCCAGGAGAAATTATGTTCAGAGAGGTGCCGGTTCCGGAAATCAAAGCCGACCAGGTGCTGGTCAAAATCAGGAACATCGGCATCTGCGGATCAGATATTCACGTATATCATGGCAAACATCCATTCACAAAATATCCGGTAACGCAGGGCCATGAGGTTTCAGGAGAAGTTGTAAAAGTTGGAAATGCAGTAACAGAATTTCATGAGGGACAGAAAGTAACCATCGAACCGCAGGTATACTGTGGTCACTGCTATCCATGCCGTCATGGAAAGTATAATCTCTGCGAAGAACTGAAAGTAATGGGCTTCCAGACAACAGGAACAGCATCGGAATATTTTGCCGTAGATGCATCAAAAGTAACACCAATTCCGGAAGATATGTCATATGAAGAGGGCGCAATGATCGAGCCTCTGGCAGTAGCCGTTCATGGTGTAAAACAGATGGGAGATGTAAAAGGAATGAACATCGTGGTAATCGGCGCCGGCCCGATCGGAAATCTGGTAGCGCAGACAGCGAAGGGTATGGGAGCTGCGAAGGTTATGATTACAGATGTCAGTGATCTTCGTCTGGAAAAAGCCAGAGAATGCGGAATTGATGTTTGTGTCAATACGAAGAATAAAAACTTCGGGGAAGCAATGATCGAAGCTTTCGGACCGGACAAAGCAGATGTGATCTATGACTGTGCCGGAAACAACATCACAATGGGACAGGCAATCCAGTATGCAAGAAAAGGAAGCGTAATCGTACTGGTTGCAGTATTTGCAGGAATGGCAGAAATCGATCTGGCAGTCGCAAATGACCATGAGCTTGACATCAAGAGCACGATGATGTACAGACACGATGACTATGTAGATGGAATCCGACTGGTAAACGAAGGAAAAGTACATTTAAGACCGCTGATTTCCAAAACCTTTGCATTTAAAGACTATCTGAAAGCATATCAGTACATTGATGCGAACCGTGAAACCACAATGAAAGTTATCATCAACGTGCAGGAAAAATAAAACGCTTGATAGAAATGCAGGAGGAAAATCAAAAATGACAGAACCGGTATTTACGGCGGAACCAACAAGGCTGTTACTTGCAGCAGCAGTGGGTATTATGCTGTTATTGTTATTGATCATTAAGTTTAAGATTCATCCCGTACTATCCTTATTGATCTCGGCTTTGTTTATCGGACTTGGAGCCGGAATGCCGGTTCCGACTTTGGTCAGCACCGTGGAAAAAGGTGCTGGGGAAACACTGCAGGGAATTATATTGCTGATTGGACTGGGGTCCTTATTTGGAGGGATTCTGGAGATGTCAGGAGGAGCACAATGTGTTGCACGGACACTGGTAAACAGGTTTGGTGAGAAAAAGTCCGGAATCGCCCTTGGAATCACAGGGCTGGTAGTCGGGACTACGGTATATTTTGAAGCAGGGTTGTGATTTTGATTCCGCTGGCATTTGGACTAGCCAGAAGAACAAAGAAATCTACATTATATTATGTAATTCCGCTGCTGGCAGGCCTCTCAGCAGGTTTTGCCTTTATACCACCATCCGCAGGATCTGTTCTTGTTGCAAATATGCTGAATGTGGATCTTGGGGTTATGATTGCCGTAGGTGTTCCGGTAGGAATCTTGTCCTTGCTTTTTGCAGGAATTCTGTGGTCAAAATTTATTGGCCGCCGGATAGAAACAGGGTTTCCATCGAATATCCAGGAAGTCCGGGAGGAAGAGGAAACGAACCTTCCTGCATTTTCTACCGTATTAGGCATTATCCTTGTTCCTCTGGTTCTGATTTTGTGCAGTACGATTTCCGATTATATACCGGGCATAGATGGAATCCGTCCTGTTTTGGAATTTATCGGGACACCATTTGTGGCTCTGATCTTTGCGGTATTGGCAGCAATGTATTTTCTTGGAAAAAAACAGGGATATAACGGAGAACAGTTAAAAAAGATTATGGATCGTTCCCTGCGTCCGACAGGACAGATTCTTCTCGTTATTACCGGTGGAGGAATCATCCGATGGGTTCTTCAGGATTGTGGTATGGGTGAGATCATCGGACCGGTACTTGAAAAAAGTGGTCTTCCTCTGGTTCTTGTGGCTTTTCTGATCGCAGCACTGATTCGTGTATCGGTAGGGGCGGCAGTGGTAGCCATGACCATGGCGGCAGGAATTATGATTTCAATGCCGGGAGTTGCAAAATTATCGCCTGTTTATCTGGCGGCCATGGTCTGTGCGATCAATGGTGGAGCAACGGTGTTCAGTCATGTGAACGATTCAGGATTCTGGCTGGTAAATTCGTTATTGGAAATTGATGAAAAACAACGCTGAAGTCATGGACGATGATGGAAACAATCATAGGATTCACCGGACTGATCTGTGCGATTGTAATCAGTCTGTTTGCATAGGAGAAAGTGAAATGATTGTAAAAGTAGTTTTGAAAACAATGCAAAACGCAAGAAAGCTGGTAAGCATTGCAGAAGCAATTCCTCATGATGCAGAATTATGCTGCGGACGTTATGTTGTAAACGCAAAATCTATGCTTGGTGTACTGAGTATGCCCGAATTTGAGACAGGAGAATTGCATATTCATACAGACAATAAAAAAGAATGTGAGCAGATTTTGCTTAAACTGCGGAAGGCAGAACTTCTGATGGACACCAGCGATGCAGTCTGTCGGTCTATTTATGACATCACCACGTTTGGAGAAATACTGATTGATTTTACTTCCCGGCAGACAGATGAAGCCGGACAGAGACTATATGCGGGAAATCCGGGAGGCGCGCCGGCAAATGTAGCAGTGGCAGCAAGCAGGCTGGGAGCACATGCTGCATTTATAGGAAAAGCGGGAGAAGACATACATGGAGAATTTCTGCGGTCTGTACTTCAAAGTGAAAAGGTTGAGACAAAGGGAATGCTCTTGGATGCAGATTATTTTACGACACTAGCTTTTGTGGAAATAAGCGAAAGCGGTGAGCGTACTTTTTCCTTTGCAAGAAAGCCGGGAGCAGATACGAAAATTCAGAAGGAAGAAGTGGATATTGATCTTCTGGATCAGACAAACATTTTTCATATTGGTTCCTTATCACTTACCGATCAGCCGGCAAGAGATACAATGCTTTACGCAGTAAAAAGAGCCAAAAACAAAGGAAGTATTATTTCTTATGATCCAAACTACAGAGCATCTCTGTGGAAAAATGAAGAAACAGCCAAGAAATATATGAGAAGTATGATTCCATATGTGGATATTCTGAAAATTTCAGACGAAGAAACAGAGCTGCTGACAGATTATAAAAGCGCGGAAGACGCAGCGGAAAAATTATACCGCCAGGGAGTGAAAGTCATAGCGGTCACACTTGGGAAAAACGGAGTGTATATTTTTAATAAAGAAGGCGGCTGCCTTGTACCTGGTTTTCCAGTAGAACATGTGGCGGATACCAACGGTGCCGGTGATTCGTTCTGGGGAGGTTTTCTGTATCGAATCAGTCAGTCTGAGAAAAGACCAGAGGAACTGGAACAAAAAGAGTTGGCAGAATATGCGAGATTTGGAAATACGGTGGCAAGTCTTTGCGTGGAGAAAAAAGGTGCAATTCCGGCAATGCCCTATTTGTCACAGGTGGAAAAAAGACTGGAGGATACACGATGGAAATAAATTTAAAAGAGCAGCTGAATGGAATTCAGCATATCGGAGTTCCTACGAATGATATCGAAGCAACGATTCAGTTTTATAAAACGCTGGGCTTTGAAATTGCATTTCGTACGGTAAACGAAGAGGCAGATGAAAAAGTTGCATTTTTAAAATTGGATACACTTGTTATTGAAACATATGAAAACAAAACTGCAAAAATGGAAGCAGGAGCTGTTGACCATATAGCAATCGACGTAAAAGATATCGAAAAGGTATATGAAAGGATTGGCCAGACAGGACTCAATACGACAAAAGATATCATACATTTCCTGCCATTTTGGGAAAAAGGCGTAAGGTTCTTTACGATTGAAGGGCCAAACCGGGAAAAAATTGAATTTAGCCAGTATTTATAACAACAGAATAGAAATGCCCTTTATGTATCCCTTTAAGCGGTATGAAAAAACTGCTTAAAGGGAATTTTTATACTGCGCTGATTAAGAAAATACTGTTCATCGGTATCCCGTCGGGAATTGAGAACAGTATGTTTCAGTTTGGAAAGCTGGCAATCCAGTCTACAGTGTCGACCCTTGAAACCGTTGCGATTGCCGCACAGGCAATGACGAACATTCTTGAGAACCTGAACGGCGTTGCCGCAATCGGCGTCGGGATCGGGCTGATGACGGTTGTCGGCCAGTGTCTCGGTGCGGGGCGGAGAGACGAAGCGATCTACTATATTAAAAAACTGTGCTGGCTGGCTGAGATTGTTATTATCGTAATGGTTTCCAGGATTATATTGGACAAGTCAGAAACTTCGACTTCCGGGACATAA
>ERZ779888.860-NODE-860-length-33232-cov-8.576966_pt1 | contig 33232 bp, 23 predicted proteins | sample MGYA00511245_ERZ779888 | MGnify/ENA primary metagenome ERZ779888 (study PRJEB29588, sample SAMEA2155255) | human gut metagenome | biome: human gut; feature: human-associated habitat; material: faeces | place: Denmark | collected 2008/2010 ...
ATATCCGTAGGTGCAGAGAGAAGTCAGTATTTAACAAAAGGAGAGTGGTTATGAGCGGCTCAGAAGTGGTATTATCTTGTATCACATAGTGCCACAAAGTCCAAAAAATGCAGTAACTACCAGCAATCTCAGGATTTTGCAGCATTAAACAATATTTAATATATTGTTCTTTATTTTCTAAAATTCAGAAAGTTTTTTAGAAAAATTTTTAGAAAACCCTTACAAGATTTCATCAGTCAAAAAAACTGCCAATGCATAATATTCAAAATTCACACAAAAATCATCGAAAAATCCCCCCTAAAACAACCAAAAGCTGAGGACAATTTCCATATCCTCAGCTTTAATTTTGCCTGCTATTTGACCGTTTATAAAGACTGTCTAAACACCAAAAGCAAACGCTTTATCTGTTTATCATCAATACTTTCATTGAAAATTATAACCCATAAATGCTTTGTTACTCAGTTCAATAACTTCCATAATTCTTTGCACAAGTTCGTAAAAAGTGGATAATGAAAAATGACCTTCTATGGTAGAATTAAAGAAACTACAATAGGAGGTTTTATTATGACAAGAGAATATTGACATATACAGCAATATAAAAAATTATTGGGCCTGAAAAGAAGAAGGATTCACATATCGGAAAATCAGTGATAATCAGTTAGAATTCAGTTTTCTACCTTTGGGATAGCGTACTAAAATATTTTGTACTTTATCTGTATAGCTAATTTGTTAAGGTAATAGTAAAGAAGTTCTTTGCAATGGTAGTATTCCATATTGAAAGCTTTTACCGTTATGCCTTTAAGGATATCTTCTTTATCAATGTCAGTTTCTTTCATAAATTGTCCTAGTCCATAATGTGCAAGGAAATTTCTAATATTTCTGTTTTTAAGAGAACTATTTAATTCCAACTTGGTGTTTAGTAATTCGTTCATTTCCCTTATAAAGTCGCAAAGGTAATAATATTGTAAATAGGCAAATTTGAATTTGTGGGGAATGTTTTCAACGAAGTAGTTTTCAACAAATTTTATTGCATAATTGATATTGCAAAGAATTGAAAACAATACAAACCCTACATCATTTTTTAAAACTAATGGGCAATTGTGATAAAAGTGATAGTCTTTATATATAACTATGTTATTGATATCATCGTAATTATATGGAGGAAAGTTTCTGCACCCTAAAAAAGCAGCCAATTTACCTACGATTACACCCATCTCGCTAATGAAATCACCTGAATTTTTATCTTCAAAATCATCAATGGGAGTGTGTAAAGCACACAAAATTGTATTGCCACAGAATTCTCCATTGCAAATATCAGTTCCTACATTATAATAGGCATTTTTACGCAATCCACTTATTCTAAAGAAATAATTATCACTTTTGTAAAATTGATGCATTAGAGCTTTAGTATAATCGTTATAAGATTTGTCAAAAAGCTTATGCCCTTGTCTAAGAGAAGAATAATAAGTCTTTTCTTTTTTGTTAAACACTGGTGCGGCTAACCCCATTTTTCGACACCATTGTTCTGCACCATCTGCAAATATTCCTATGTAGGGTTGACACATCATTAAAAAATTACTATCAATATTTTTAGCATTTGTATTGATATCAATTATTGTATTTAAAAATCTTGCATCTGATTGAATTAGTTCGAATGCCGCTTTCTGCACTTTGTTGATTCTTATATTTTCCATAGTATTTATTTGACAAGTATTATAGTTGTTTCATTTATTTGTTAGTTTTGTATTCACTTTTTTAATGTGTATTACTATGTTGTATGAAGAAAAGTCAAGTTGAATACACAAACTCGACTTTTCTTCTTTGTTTATATTGAATTCATAATGTCTAATAAGCTTTGGTAACTGTCAACATCATGGTAAACAACATTGCTTGTTGACATTTCATTAAACAATTTTTTGGCACAAGAAATCTTTGCTTGCTCTATCGGTCTAAGATTAAGCGTTTCCATTGTTCCCTTTGTTTCAGCAATAAAGAAGATATGTTTAACCGTTCCTTCGTAGAAAGCGATTGCCCAGTCAGGAGAATAATTGCCGACGGGAGTAGGTATTTGAAATGTTCTCGGAAGTTTTGCGTAAACACATACTTCTTCCGCTACATCCAAATCTTCTGCAAATTTTCTTTCAATACTCTTTTCTGCAGAACCATCCGTAAACACATAATCCTGAATTGCTTTTTTTGCAAGGAATGCCTTATCAAAGCTCTGCGTATTTTTTTCGGCTGTAAAGATTGTGCTATCGTATTTTCCTTCAATAGTATCGTAAGAAATATGATCTACAATCATTGTAGCTTTTTGCTCATTGATAAGCCTGATAACCTTTGTAATAAATTCTTCAGGATTATTTCTAAACATATAGAATTTTTTGATATTTATGCCCTGTAAAATTGCTGATACAGTTTTTCTTGTTAATGATGTTCCCTCAGTAATTTTGCCAATGAGATCGTATTTGACTTGACTTGTTTCAGTGTGTCTAAGTGTTTGTACTCTCGTTTTTTCGCTGGTAAAGGAAGCTCCACGCTCAACTTCGTATTCATTCATTTCTTCTTTTTGATGACCGACAGTTGTGGTGTATTGAAGTTCAGTAACAAATAATTTATCATCAATATGAGCAATGGCTTTTTGTATAAGTTCATTGCTGTCAAATTCTACTGTATAAGCGTATTTGTGGTTTATCTCGTTCCATAATGCCTGAAATTCTTTTTTGGCAAAGTTATCATTAAGAGGATTATCTTTGACTTTTGTTTCGTGACCATCTGTAAACATATCTTGAAGAATGTTGTCATCATATACAGACTGAATAAGCGTATGTATACCATCCGCCATAGGTTTTAATTCTTCCGGTAGTTCAGCGACAGTACCACTCTTAATTTCTTGACGATATTTGTCAGTAACCTTATCGTCATCATCAATATAATCATTTTTGATAAGATATTTGTAAATTTTATTTGCGGTTTTATCGTCAATGAGCGTAGGTACATCATCAACCTTAACATACTTGCCTTTGAAATATTCACTTGTTGCAACAGTAGGTCTGTCATAAAGTACAGATTTAATATCCGACTGCAAATCCGTAACAAATGTTTTATAGCTTTCGCTTGCAATAACCGTTAGGGTATTTATATCATGTACAGATTCGCCACAACTTTCCGCATCCATACGATTGCCGTTCTGATTTACGCACAAACGAAGTCCACGACCGACTTCTTGACGCTTTGCGGTGTTGCTATCGGAATGTTTGAGTGTACAAATCTGAAAAACATTTGGATTATCCCAACCCTCACGAAGTGCGGAATGAGAAAATATAAATCTTGTAGGCTCGTCAAATGAAAGCAATCTTTCTTTGTTCTTTAAGATAAGGTCATATGCTGAAATATCATCGGAAAATTCACTGCCACGCTTTAATTTACTGTCAATAGCATGACCTTTTTTATCAATACTAAAGTAACCTGTATGTACTTTAGTTGCATCACTACAGATGAACTTTAAATATCTTTGGTACGGGGTATCAAGCAATGTTACATAGTCGTTTAATACACTGATGTATTCCTGCTCAAATATCTTGCCGTACTCGCCAAGCACTTCATCGCCATTTTCATCATATTGACGATACTTTGCAACTTCATCAATAAAGAACAAAGAAAGGCACTTAATGCCCATATTAAAGAGCTTTTCCTCTTTTTCAAAGTGGGAGAGGATGGTTTCACGAATCTGAATGCGGCGCATATCCTTTTCGGACACATCACCCACCACATCACCGGCTTTGATGACCTCGCCGTTGGTAAAGGTTACGGAAGCGGGTATTCCTCGTTCTCTGCTGCCTGGTTCAATAAAGGAAATGGTATAGCCCTTGTACTGCTCCATTTCTTGCGAAACATAATACAAATCGTCACCAACGCCAAGTGTTCGAGACTCCCTGTTTATGGATTTTTTATATCCGATTTCAAGCTCGATTTTTGCCATTGGCGACTTCTTATTAGAAAGGACGATCTGTTCAAGATATAGATAGCTGTCAGTTCCTCTTAAATTCTTAACTTCAAAACCTTTAACTTCAATTTTTTTGACAAGTTTTTTGTTGAATGCATCAAGAGCATCAAGTACATAAACAAGATTATGGTGTTTTGCGTGGGTAGCAGAATAGTTAAGACTGAAAAGCGGATTAAAGTTTTTCAATGCCTTTTGTGTTACATCACCGCCCATTTTCTGCGGCTCGTCAAGAATAATAATCGGTCTGTTGGCCTTGATTACATCAATCGGACGGCGAGATGCAAATTCATCACGCTTTGAATAAATAATACGGGACTCCTTGCTTCTACCGCCTTCTTTAAGAGATGTAGCAAAAGCTTGTGTATTTATAATCATAACATTGATACCTGAACCGCTTGAAAAGTTGTCAAGCTGATTCAGATTTGAACTGTTATAGATAAAGAAACGAGCTTTTTTGCCGTAGTGTTCCATAAAGTGATCAGTGGTTACTTCAAACGATTTCTTTACGCCTTCACGAATAGCAATGCTCGGTACCACCACAATAAACTTGCTCCAGCCGTATTTTTTATTTAGCTCAAACATAGTTTTGATATATACATAGGTTTTACCGGTACCGGTTTCCATTTCAATATCAAGACTGCATCTGCCCAAATCTTTTACAAGGGAAGGGGAGAGCTTTATGTTATTCTGACTTTGCAAGGTGTGAATATTTTGTAATAACTGCTCGTCAGAAAGTTCAACAAGCTCGTTTTTATATCCTATGTCATTTATAACATCAAATTCTTCATCGGGAGTGTTAATGGTCATCTGCGCATCGGTTTGATTTTTATTACCAAGGTCACGGATGTAATTTGTTTTATCATGAAAGCCTTGACCGTTAAAGACATTTATAACAGCGTCAACTGCGTCCGTTTGATATTGTTGAATCTTAAAATTAAACTTCATTATAATTCCCTTTATAATATATTTTTAAAATTTAATATTTCAAATGCTTTTAATTGTTTTTTACTACATTGTGATTCATTTAGCCAATCCTTTTTACTAAAAGAAAATATTTTGAAAGATGCATATAAATCAATATCTTGAGAATCAAAATACTTTGCTAATTCAACAACTGTAATAATTGCCTGTTTTGAACCATTAAATAAGTTAAAACAAGAATTTTTATCTTGTTTTATTATATTATCAAAAAAATCTTCGTCATTCATTTTAGGTTTTATTTCTTCTAATTCTTCTAAAGAACGATAAGCTATATGTGTTGCGTTGTTGCTTTTTGAATGTACTAAATTATTTCTATTGCGATTTAATCCTTTTAGCATTGAAGCACATTTTTCGCTTTTATCAGAATTATCCTTAAAAATAAACTGCACAATTAAATTGAATTTTGCCAATACATTTAACATATCAAAATTTTTATAATAATTATCATCTAATATACATGATGCAATATAATCGTTTAAAAACGATTCCACACACATTATGGAAAAAACGATGATTTCAATATAATTTGATTCTATTTGATTTTTGATATTTGAAAACTCGTCATAAGAATTTGTTTTTTTATTTAATTTTTTAAATTTCTCAAGATAATCATACGAATCAGAAAAATGTTCTAATAAAATGCGTCCATATACACCGTACATTATATTTTCTCTAAGAAAATTTTTTCTATAGTTTTTATTCATATTAAAGCACCTTCCTTACTGTGTCAGGGCTATATGCGGCGAAAATCTGCTCAAAGTTGGTTGCAACACTATCAGTTGCCATAGAGCTGTCACGCATAACAAAATAATATGGTTTTTGCTTGGCGATAGCCGTGATGACTTCTTCATCAATGTTTTTGTCAAAGCAAGCAATCAAATATCCATCCTCAACATCAAAGTAAGAATAATTCCTCATTCCTACTTTCTCACTCCTAACTTGAATTTTGCTGCTAAGCAAAATTCCAAGGTCAAGCATTACTTGGAATAACAAATCTTCCGGAGTTCTGTCCTCTTTAATGTTATCTTCAAGGCTTGTAAACAGTGAAGGCTCATACTCTGCAGGATTATATTACACATCTTTCATATTGGAACTGTCGCATTTCAACACACGGAAACCGGTGTCAAGTGAGGAATTAGGAGTTTGGAGTGAGGAGTTATCGCCTTCATTCTTAATTCCTAATTGCTCATTCCTAATTTTCTGTCCCGCACGACGAATACGCTCCTTGCCGATTTCACAGATGTTTTTGTAACCGGCTTTGTATGCCTCACTCTTTTTATCTGTTTCTTCAGGAAGTTGAACCATAATAAACTTACGGTGTCCGCCATCTTCGGCATTTAACTGCATTACTGCGTGAGCGGTTGTTGCAGAACCGGAAAAGAAGTCCATTATATAGTCATCACTACTTGTGTGAACACTCGCAAGGAATTTAATCAATGATGAAGGCTTTGGGAAATTAAACACCTTTGATTTCATCAGGTCTGTAATTTCCTTTGTTCCATCTTGTGACATACCAATATTATCTGGGAATTTTGTACTTACAGCAACACGTCCAAAACTATCTCCTGCTTTTTTCATATCGTCTTCTTTCCAATATCTCAATACAGGCTTGGAAATATTCAAGAACGGATAATCGCCAGGAAACACAAGCCGCCCCGCTTTGTAGTAATCATCAAATGTTTCCTTAGTAATACGCCAAGTAGCGTTTGGGTTGCAAGGATACTCATCTCCATTTTTATAATTTATAATAGTAAAATAGCTATTTGGTCGTTCACTTGCCGTTGTCTGCTTGGTTAAATCATGGATTCTCCACGGTTTATTAGGATAATCGTCACTAATAAAATACTTTCTTTCCTTGCCTTCAACACTTGCAATAAAAGCATTTGTTTTGGAATAACAAATAATCCATTCGTAATCTTGTGAAACTCCAAAAGGCACGTCAGACTTTGCGGTTCTTTTTCTCCAAGGGAATGTTGCAACATAATTTGATTCTCCGAAAACTTCATCACAAAGTTTCTGGAGATTCTCCACTTCATTATCGTCGATGCTAATGAAAATAGCACCAGTATCAGCTAATAGGTCTTTTGCTATTTTCAAGCGAGGGTAAATCATATTCAGCCAATCGGTATGAAAGCGACCATTGCTCTCGGTGTTCTGCACCATGCGATTGCCTTCTTCATCAAACTGACCACTGTTTTCAAGGTATTCATCTGTGCTTTGAGCAAAATCATCTGCATACACAAAGTCATTGCCTGTGTTATAAGGAGGGTCTATGTATATCATTTTAATTTTACCAAGATAAGTTTCTTGTAAAAGCTTTAGCACTTCAAGATTATCGCCCTCAATATAGAGGTTTTCTGTATTATCAAAATCAACGCTTTCTTCCCTGCAAGGACGGAGGGTTTTATTTATCGGTGCATTGGCAAGAAGAACCGACTTCTTCTTGTCAGGCCAAGTGAACTGATAGCGTTCCTCTTTGCCGTCAACCACCTTTGTGTTTATTTCCTGCATAAGTACATCTTTATCAATAGCACGAACTACTTCACCGTTCTCATCCTTTGCCTCTGTCACTGCATTAGGAAACATTTCTGCTAATCTCTTAAAATTCTCATCAGCCTTATTAACTGTCTGCATTTTTAATTTGTCCATTGCATTTTTCCTCCGCTTTCCAAAAATGATATATTGGATACTCTTTGAAGTTTTTCTGTTCTCTTTCTGATAATTTTTTAAAATGTATTTCTGCCGCTTGCTGCTGATCTAACAGTAAATATGCGCCAACAATACAATCTTCTCGCGTGCTTTTATTTTCTACCATTGAATATAAAATTCCAATTTCATCAATATTGAAATCTCTCCATCTTTTTGTAGTTTGAAGTTTATTTAGAATTTTAATTTGATAATCGAGTTCATCTTCAGGGGCTTCAGAAATCCAATCACTAAAGTCCTTGCAAACCTTTAAAATTTTTTCTTTTCTTGTTTTATCAGCTTTATCAAAAGCATTTAGCAATTCAAGTAAAAACAAGTTTGCTCTGTTAAATGTTTCATAGTGATGTTCTGCTTTTTGAAATGAAGGAAGTAAAACGTCAAAGTTTATATTGTTTAAAGTTAAGAAGTCGTTTTTGTGCAAAATACTATACTGGGAAATTGGAAGCATTTTTTCAGCGTTATTTTTATCCTCAAAAGCAACAGGAATATCAGTTTTGAAAAAATCATATACTTCATATGTGCCTTTTTCTTCGTATTGCTTTAGATATAATGCAAATTTTAATTTTCCAATTTTCAAGAAGATAACGTGTGGTAAATCTTTTTTAAGTCCTTTAACCGGTTTTTTCTCTAAAAAGGCTACTGTTAAACGTTCAAGATTTCTCCAATCTCCATCGGTCATATCATTTATGTCGATATCCTCAGAGCAACCTAACATATCAAGAACTCTAACAATATCTTTTACAAAACTGAGGCGTTTTCGTTCATTTTCTATGTCAAAATTTGATGAATCCACTCCATTACGATCAAATGGAATTTTAATGTTGTTAACCTTGAAATATCCTTTATCTAAAATAGTTAGCATAAAATCAAGGTCTTTTGATAATATACGAATTTTTTCTGAATTTTTATAATTGATTTTACAGGAAGGATTGTTTTCGCTGAACTGCATTTTTAAACTATCACCGTAGCAAATAGTAATTTCTTTTGCACTTTTTATAATCCGATAATTAGTATAAAAAAGTTGATCGTCAATCGTAATTAAGGCATCTACCACTTCTTGAGTATAAATATCTTGGGGAATAATGTCTATAGGTTGCGGAATAGAACTCCCTTTAATCTTTGCGTATAGGTAAACCTCGTTTTTTATAAGTGCCATTTGGGGGTCAGTATATCCCACGCCTGAAAATGGTATAAGTATATTTTCCAGCACACCCTGGTCTCTCAACTCTTCTAGACTAAGCAATTTGCCTTCCTTAAAACTTGCCTGCTTTTGACAATTTTGTAAGCAATTAAGAAAAATCGTAGCTTTCTTATTGTTGTCTGACGGGAACTCTTTTAAGTGAACCGTTTTATTACATTGTTTTTTTGCTTTCTCTAATAACTGCCTTATTTTTACAGGGGTGAGTTCCGCATAATAAATTTTATTAGTCAAACCACCGTTTCCAATGTATACAACAAAGAGTACGCAACCTCCGTCATAAAGATAATTTTTCAAGTCTACCGTTGTCATTGAAAAAGAAATTGTCTCTTTTGAATGGTCATCGCATTCCTTGCCCTTTACTTGTACTGGCATTCTGCCTTTAAGTGTACTTTTTTTCTTAGATTTATCCCCGTAAATATAGACAAAGCCGTCCCAAGATGGTTCTTTATCATTATCTGCAATAAACTGGTCAAGAAACTCTGATGTTACGATACTGTTTTTTACGGCATTAACTGAAAGCGTTTCTATTGATTTGCTGTTTAATGGCATTTTATCACTCCAATTTGTTGTTGATTTTTATACAGTATACATACCTAATTATAAATTCTGCCCAATAGTAATGATTTTGATTTTTAAATTATTGCTCCATATTCAACATGTTATTTGTGGAAGAACTCAATGAGGAAAGCTCTTCTTTTAGTTCTTTCGCTTTTCTAACAAGTTCAAACTTCTTCTTCGGCTGCCTTTCAGTCCTCGCTTGTTTTTCAAGTTTTTCTATTTGTTTTTTTAGTTGCTCCTGTTTGTTATGTAGTGCAATGTTTTCGTCGAGTGATAACTCTTCATTCCACACTCCACACTCCAAACTCTTAACAATGTTCTCCCAGACTGTATCAAGGTTAAGTCCATGAAGTTCAATTTGTTGATTTTCAGTAGGTTTCCATTCTGTCTGCATTACCTTTGTATGGTAAATAGCAAGTCTGCTTTCATTCTCATATTCAAGAACAAATAAAATATTCTGCGGTATCAACTTAGAAAGCGTTGCTATCGTTTTTTCATCATATTTTTTCTTTTTGAGTGAAACAAGCAAAACAAAAAAACTTTTTACATCTTCTCCGGCAGGAATATTAACCTTATTGGGAGCAATTTCATTTACTATCGTGATTCTTGAAATATCAGCATCAATTTTTGCTTTTGCTGCTGTATTCATTTGAAATTTAGTATAAATAGCTTTTTTCGGAAGCTGCTTACTCATTTCCGTCGCCTTTGGTAATCCGAGCATTATAATCACCTCATCTTACGACTAAGAAGCAAATAAGTTCAAAGTCATCTAAACCCTTAATCTCGTTTGTCAAAAAGCTGACCTGTCCACCACCCAAGAAACTGTCTATATCACTTTCTTCTTTTACTTCGATAATAGATGAAATGGCATCGCTTAGCAAGTCTGAAAATTTTGACATATCTTTGCCATCACGGGTTTCTTTGTTAAACTGTTTGCAAAGGTCTGTGTATGGTTCAGTTTTGCCTTTGCAAAGATAACGCATTTTGTCAAGCATTGCTTTTGGCGACAAATGGTCACATATAACTTGTCCGTCTTCACTGATATAAACCATATAGAATGGGTGAAGTCTGTTCTGATTATCTATGTTTACGCTGTTGGAGCGATTTTTTAGCACATAGATAACTCCGGATGGCATTTCATCACTTGCTTTTGCGACTGCATGAAGTCCAAAAGGTGTTTTATCTATATCGGGATGATTCTTTACATATTCAAGCAAATCAAGTCTAAATTCATTAAGACCCAAATCCATTATAGAAATACCGCTTGACATATCTTCAATATCAACAACCTCTTCTTGCAAGCGTTTGAGTTGTGATTTTCTGTATTCAAGGTCGGTCTTTTCTTCATCACTTAGCAGATTGTCATCGCCTGTTGCAGTCATATCTACAATTTTCATTCGTGTTTCAACTTTTGCTTTAAGATTGATATAATCATCAAGGGTTACATCCGGCCAAAAGTTTACAAGCTGAATGACTTTATTTTTGCTTCCGATACGGTCAATTCGTCCAAATCGCTGAATGATGCGGACAGGATTCCAATGTATATCATAGTTAATAAGATAATCGCAATCCTGTAAATTCTGACCTTCTGAAATACAGTCAGTTGCAATGAGCAAATCAATCTCTGTATCATCATTTGGCATAAGCAATTTTTTGTCTTTTGATATTGGAGAAAAGCATGTAAGCACTGTGTTCAAGTCTTTCTTTAGATTTGGACATGTAGTGCGTCCTTCAACCATACCGGATACCATTGCGGTATTAAGACCGTATTTCGTTTTTACATAAGTGCTTACGTTGTCATATAAGTATCCTGCCGTATCAGCAAAGGCAGTAAAAATAATTATCTTTTTATTGCCTTCATTTATCGGGTGATTTATCTTGTTGTCAATTATTTTCAACAGTTCTTGCAGCTTTAAATCATGTTCAGGTGTAATATCACCAACCATAAGAGTAAGCAGTTCAAGAATATCTGCATCTTTTTGCAGACTTTTTCTCCATGAAACATAGTCCATATCGGCAAGACTGATTTTTATTTTTTTACCAAAAGAGAAAAGGTCATCAACATTCTGATCTTCATCGTCAAATTCATCAACATCAGAAATATCTGTTAGGTCAAGTTTGGTGTCTGTAAACTTGTTAAAATCGTCAATCGCTTTTATGGTTTTGTCAATCAATGCCTTAATGCGTGTAAGCGTAAGGTTGAATGAATAAACAGAACTTTCCATACGCTTCATCAAATTGATTGCAGTAAGTCTGCGAATACCCTGCTCACGACCCATTTGGTCGAATCCGATTTTTTCTTTATCTTTACCAAATAAGTCAGAATATTTTTCTTTTTTGCTTGCCTGAATATAGTGGGTGGGGGTGTATATTGAAAGTGATAGGAGCATAAGCTGCTCAAAAATTTGATTATATGTAATGGCTGATTTTAAATCAGTTAAGTTAGGTCTGAGTGATATTGGTTTGAGCCTTGACGGGAATGTACCTATATCCGTAGTATCGTAGTATTTTTGAATATGCTTTCTTGAGCGGGCAATTGTAACGCTGTCAAGCACTTCAAAAAAATCAAAATCAAGCATTTTCAGCAGATTGTCTGTTGTCCTATCCGAAACATCCCATTTGCTCCAAGTATTAAATGCCCTTTGTGCGTTTTTAAATATATCGTCAATAGAGCGAGTGGTGTTCAATTTTTTGTCAATGTACTCAGTGTGACCTTCATACGCAAGTGCTAACTGATTTTTTAAATCATTAAAACGATTGTTTACCGGCGTTGCAGAAAGCATGAGAACTTTTGTTTTCACACCTGCACGAATTACTTTTTTGAGAAGTTTTACATATCTGTTTTCTTTATCATCTTCATCAGGATTTTCAATTATTTTTCCGCCATTACGGAAGTTATGCGATTCATCAATAACTACAAGATCATAGTTGCCCCAATTTAGCCTATCCAGATCAAGACCGTTAGATTTACCGTGTGTTCTGTTAAGGTCGGTGTGATATAACACATCATATCTCAAACGGTCGGATGCAATAGGGTTATTGATATAGTTGTCTTTATATGTATTCCAGTTGTTTGTCAGCTTTTTAGGACACAAAACAAGTACAGACTTGTTTCTGTTTTCGTAATACTTGATAACAGCAAGTGCAGTAAAAGTTTTGCCAAGACCAACGCTATCTGCAAGAATACATCCGTTGTATTTTTCAAGTTTATTGATGATTGCAAGAGCGGCATCCTTTTGAAAATTGTAAAGCATATTCCAAATCTTGCTTTCTTTAAATCCGGTTGCCTCATTAGGAAGAACATCCTCTGAAATATCTTCAAGAAATTCGTTGAAGATATTATAGAGTGTAACAAAATAGATAAAATCAGGAGAATTTTCGTTGTAGGCAGCCGTTATATTGTCAATAACCTCATCGGTGACTTCCTGCAATACTTTACTATTGTTCCAAATTTCATTAAAATCCGCAAGCAATGTCTTTGCCAATGAATTATCCTTAACAATAGTTGTGCTGATTACATTGCCCTTTTCACAACCAAGCTCAATTGTTGTAAAGTTATTTATCGGTGTGTATCCAACTTCATCTACTACAATACCGCCCTGAATTGTCTTATCACTTATATTCGACTTAAATGTAACTTTCTTTTTTATCCACTCGGCACATTCTTTGGCAATTGCCTTTTGAGTGAGTTCATTTCTTAACTTTATCTCAAACTCTGTACCATATAAACTTTTTTCACGGGTTAGTCTGGGAATATAAAATTCTCTCTTTTCTTTAGGAGCTTTTTCAGTAGTGAAAGTAGGAGAGGTAAAAATAAAACGAAGTTCATCAATTCCGGATAATTGCTTTTTTAATTCCTGAAATGCATAAATTGAAAAACAAGCAGCGGCAATGGAAAGTTTGCTTCCTTTTTTTATCTCAACGGACAAATCATCTTTGAGCGTTTTGGTAGTGTTGTTAATAAGTTCCATAAATAATACCTGACTTTGCAACTGAAATATTACTATATTTGAATCAAATGTATTGCCAAATGATGTAACTTTTGTATATATTTTATCACAATTTACCTGTCATTTCAATGCTATTCGACTGAATTCTTTTTACAAAGAATTTGTATTTTGATAATTTAGTGGTGAATCGTGATGAACCTACATTGAATTATTTACTGCTTGAGATAGTATCAATAGAAGGCAGGACTGAATGGGTGAATTGCGTTCAATTTATCCGTCGTGAGAGATAAATATGAAGAATAAAAGGGTACACTTTGATGTGTATCTTTTTTTCGTTGAGAACTATGGTTTGGTTTTATGATTAGGCATTTACTGACGAAATAGTAGTTAATTCCTAAAGTAACTAAAGCAAAAAACACTTGAAAACGAAAAGATAATGTGATAATATATAGGTGTTGACAATGTACAGTCGTTTCCTTTGGATAGGTTAGAATTCGTCAAGCTGTAAAACGATTAGATTGCAGAAAAGGCTAATACTCAAGAGAAGTATGTACCGCTGCAATATTGCCGGTCGCAGTCCGCATATAGTGAAATATGAGGGACGCTGTGATTAAGTAGTATCTGATTTTTAATCAGATCGTGAGACACATACTGATTTATGTGTCGCCCACTTGTTTGAGATTTTTTGAAAATCAAGAGAACAAGTAAGCCCCTGAAGGATAGTTGTATCCGATTATGGGTGCGTTTAAAAAACAAAGACAGACCTAAACTATTATATAAGGGATAACAAGGGATTGTGAAGAAATGAAGTTTAAGACTCCATTCTTCGTAGCTCCTTTTTATTTATAAAAGTGTAGAAGCACTTCGTATGGTCAAGAATTGATTTGTGACGGTGTCACATTGAGATATTTGAAAAAGAGAGATTGCATTAAGATGGGGGTAGTATGCCCTTTTGAATACTAAAAACAGAATATTGTATATAAAGAGAGTACAATTTTTATTTGTACTCTCTTTTTGTTTGCAAGATAATGCCACATCCCGACAGCCGTGTTAAGGAGGCGATAGGAAAATAAAGAACGACATCAAATTAAGATGTTATTAACAGTGATAAAGTAAAAACATAGGTTGAAACAGACCTGATGACAGATAAAACATTAACTATGTGCAGTTGCCTCACATAAAATTCAGGCAAACGCCCGCGATGTTTGGGTGCCGAATTCAGTCGGTAAAAACATCAATTTAAAATGAAAGGAGTTTATATATGCAATATAAACTTTTGGTTTATACATGGCTATTGCGTTTTGTGGGCAATCATGAAAAGCGATGCCGCAATTACTTTATCTACTGAAAAATTTATTGAACAGATCAAAGCCGATACAATCGGTTTGGCGTTTACCAAGCTTCTTGAAGCAATGAATGTTTCAAGAGCTGATTATAGAGATGCGTACGGATTTGGCGAGGGAACTGTCGATCATATAGTAAACCGATATGATCTTGATATGAAACCCGACACAATAATTCGTGCAGCTTTGGTGCTTAATGTCGATTACAGACTGAGCAAATTTCTGCTCAATAAAGCAGGAATTTGTGAGGGTAACTGCCCCGCATCAAAAATATATTGGAGCGTTTTAAAGAAAGTCAATTCTGATTTTATTCCGTATTACAGCAAAAATATAAATTTTTTCGAAGAAGTTCCGAATACGATTAACGAAATAAATCAGAGAATAGATGAAACGATTGATAAAATGCCGATTTCGGATAAAAAGAAGGGGGAGTATAAGAAAAAATATAGAATTAAAGATGCATTAGCTGTATAAAAAAATTTTATTATAACACATAATGCGAAAAAAGGGAACACAGTAAATCGCCTGTTGAATCTAATTTGCTGATGATATAATTTAGCTGTCATCGATGATAAATTATTTTTCGGAGGTAAAATTATGAATATCAATTTAGTTGAAATTGATGCCAACAAGACTGTCGGCAAAAACCCTGTACTTGTTGATGTTGCACCGTCATATGTCTATGAGAACGGCAAGAGAACAGGTGAGGTCAGCGGATTTAAATACACCGTTGCCTTGCCTGATAAGGCTTTTGAAAAGCTGATGGTCAAGATTGACGGCGAGTGCAAACTTGAAAAGCCTGATGATAAACATTATCCGGTGGTCATCTTTGACGGACTTGAGATGCGTCCGTATTGGACTCCCGAGGGCTACAAGGTTTCTGCAACGGCGAAGAATATTCGTGCTGTCAATGCGGGAAAGGCTTAAACTGCACCAAATCAGTCTTTGCATGGTGTGCCTTAAGCACACCGTGCAGAGACTCTGCGATAGGGGTAGTATTACCCCTATCGTAGCAATGTAGCAGTAGCAGGGAGGTTTTTATATGGGCAGTTCAAATCCTCAGTCGAGGAAGTGGCTGTTGACCATAAATAACCCTGACGATTACGAGCTTGACCATAATTCGGTCAAGAATACTCTGCATCTGTTCAGTTCCGATTATTTTTGCCTTGTGGATGAAATTGCAACCACAGGAACAAAGCATATGCACATTTTCATTTACTCAAAATCGCAAGGGCTGGTACCGATTGGTGCCAACCCTATTTTTATGCTTGCCCTGACTGTTCTCTGCGGAAAGGATACTAAATGTTTTTGTTATACTGGCAAGCTGCAATTGCAAAATATCCGTAGCCTTTGAATTTTGATTTAACCCAAATTCAAAATTCAAAGGAGATTACAGTAAATGTCAAATAATATTATTTCAGCTCTTGAAGAGCAGTTTAATAAGGATTGTAAAGTTATAAATATCAGATATGAATATGAAGGGTTATGCACTTAAACAGAGGTGTAAAGGAAATATCAAAGCGTGACGGAGTAACAGCAGAAAAAGGACGAGAGGTTAAGGTCGGCAAGCTGAAAAGTGCTACAAGCAAGCGAGATGTTCCGCTGAACGATACTGCGATTGAAATGATACTCGACTTGAGAAAAGAATTTTACTTCGGAGAGGACTCACCGCTGATACCCGATGAAAAAGGCAACTTTACCAGACCTGTCAACTTCCGCAAACGCTATTACAGAATCCTCAAAGCCACAGCCATAGAAACCAAAGGCTTACACTCACTCCGTCATACTTTCGCCACAAACCTTGTAAACGGCATAAAACAATCCGACGGTTCAATAAAATCATTAACTCCAAGACAGGTAGCCGACTTGCTCGGACATACAACATCTGAAATCACAGAGATGTATTATGTAAAAAGAGATTTGACAAAACTGAATGGGGTAACGGACGGGTTTGAAATATAAGAAAAGTAGGGAATTATTTGTCTGAGTCTTTTTTTCTCTTTCTACCATCTTTCATTGCAGATATACCGTCAAAAATTACTGGTATTATTATTGCACTCGAAACGAATTCTAATATTGTTGTATAAGCTTCGTTGTTAGTGAAAATAGGTGTGATTCGATTAGTTATTACAATAAACACAAAAGCAGCGATTATTGACAATCGGAAAGAAAAAGCAATAATTATTCTGTCGGATCTTGAGCAAAACCAACTACAAAAATCCAAAAAAGTATTTTTCAAAAGTCTAATAAAAACTAATGTGTAGCTGAACGGTGCTATAACTAACATAGAAAATAGTGTACTTATAAATGCGTACATTAAGTCTATAATAATAATAAATGGAATTAATATAGGCCTCAAGCATATTTGTGCTTTATCATTGTTCAATCTTTTGGTTTTTATGTTTCTTGTTAAGAGTGAAAACAAACTTTTATTACTAACAATCGCCTTATCTTCTTTAGCAATCATTTTTCTGCACCAAACAGATATATGAGCAGATAAAAATCTTATAAATTTCTCAACGCTTTTTAAAATAAAAATACCTGGTATTGTAAAAAGAATACTTATAAAAAATACATTGTAAAAGCATATAAAAACCATAATAACGCATTTTAATATATCTAGAGCCGCTCCAGTTATACTTGAGTCCATCCAAGAAAACAACTTACTCCATAAATCTAAATTCTCGAAATAAAATAAAAACGTTCCCACAAAAAGAATGGCACTTTTTTCAAGTAAATTAGTTTCCGTTCCTTTAGGGGATTTAATAATATTCTTAATTATCCTGGTAGATGCATATACCCCTCCAAAAAATTTAATATACCATGGCATAATTATAATAAGAAGCACCCAAGAATAATTTGAGTTAGCCGCCAATAAAATCGCAACAATAATTAAACTAATTAGGCCAAACATTGTTCTTATATTAGCATAAGTATCGTCAAAAGAGCTTTTCGCATGTGTTTTTTCTATATATTGACTTGTCTTAGGTATAATAATAAAACTTAAAATATATCGAATTACAAGATAGATAATATAAACAGAAAAAGCAACACAATATATATCGCCTAAAAAATCCAAAAATGACATAAACTTCCCTCAATTTTTACTATCACTATGAAAATACATAAAGATTTAAATCGTTATAATATTTTTTCTACATTATACCTCAGATTAAATTTCTATCATTGATGCTATTTTGATGATGTAGCAGACGGAAACGTTGGAATTATTAGCGCCGGTTAAACATTTTGATGCCTGAAATGAGCGTCAAAAGCGGGAAATCAGACCGTGCTCCGTACATAAAAATATATCAAAAAACGGCTTAAACGCAGTGTTTAAGCCGTTTTTGCTTGGCAGGGGCAGAAGGACTTGAACCCTCGGCACGCGGTTTTGGAGCGGCTCTGATAGAGTTTTAAGTGAAAACACCCCTAAATTTTTGTTGATTTTTAACATTAATCAGTATAGTGAATTTGTTGATAATGCTTAACATTTTTCATCTGTTACGAGATTTTAACGATTATTTGCCGTAACAAATGGTGGAACAAACTGCCGACCAATATTCATCAAATCAAACAATAAACTGCCAGAAAAACTTTTGCTTTTCGTGTTAATTCTTTTTTATTATCGCATATTTTACAGAAATGTCAATAGTCGTTATTATTAGTTGGCGAGGAGAAATGAATATGAAAAAACTTAATTATCATTTATATCTTACCGACGATGAATACAGTCAGGTAATTCATAGTTTAATTGAACTTAAAAATAACCTCATACAAGCAGGTAAATATACAGATGTTGTTGATGACTTGCTTGTTCGATTAATTTCAGCCAAGAAAAAGAATATAAAGATTCGTATCAAAAAATGAATATATTATAGTACCAACCTACTCAGTCATTGGAGTAGGTATTTTTTTTGAAAAAATTTTTTAAAATACCCTGACAAATGGGTACCCTTTGTCCAAATAGGTGAAGAGGTTATTTTTCGAGCAATCGGAAAGACCTTTTCGCTGAACCTTGAAAACTGAATATCACTTCATTAAGACTTTAATTCTGATGATGTGCATAAGCACGAGCCATAGCAGCGGTACGCCACGACCTTTCCGATTTGAAAGTGAGCGCTAACTCCGCCTGCAAGTATCAGGTTGCCCCTGATATGGCGACGACAGTCAGAATGATAATGATACTCCTGTAAGCAGCTCGAAGAGTTCCTTCGAGGGGTGCGATTCCCGTGCAACGGTAAAGCAGACCGTTACTTAATGAAGTCCCAGATAGATTTATCTATCCGCCGGGGGAGTTGAGGACAAATATGGCGGAAAAGTTACATAGCTGTTTTTGCAGGACAGCTATTAAAACATTTGAAAGGAGGAAAACGAATGCCAAACTGCAAAACTATTGCTATCTGCAATCAGAAAGGCGGTGTCGGAAAGACGACAACCACAATGAACTTGGGCATTGGATTGGCTATGCAGGGCAAAAAGGTACTACTTGTTGACTGCGACCCGCAGGGAGATTTGACAACCTGTTTAGGATGGCAGAGAGTTGACGAGATACCTGTTACTCTTGCCACGAAAATGCATGATGTAATCCGTGACGACAGCACGGAAGCTTCAAGCGGCATACTCCACCATAACGAAGGTGTTGACCTGATACCTTCCAATACAGACCTGGAAGCGTTGGAAATGTACCTCGTTACGGCAATGAGCCGTGAGAATATTCTGAAAAGCTATTTAAGCAAAGTGAAGTCTGGCTATGACTATGTTCTGATTGATTGCAGACCTTCACTCGGTATGCTGACTCTAAATGCCTTAACGGCGGCTGACAGCGTTGTTATTCCTGTTCAGGCGCAGTATTTGCCGGCAAGAGCAATGACGCAGCTTTTACAGACCGTTACAAAAGTTAAGTCACATACCAATCCTGACTTGGTTGTTGACGGTATTTTGCTGACGCTTGTCGATAACAGGACGAACCTTGCCAAAAGCACGGTGGATGCAATTCGTGGTAACTTCGGAAGTGTAATCAGGATATATAAAACGAAAATTCCGATTGCAGTAAAAGCCGCAGAGGTAACTTCCAAAGGTAAAAGCATTTATGCTTATGAGCCGAACAGCAAGGTGGCATTGGCATACGCTGAATTTGCAAAGGAGGTGCTTTCGGATGGCAGAAAGAAAGAGCGACTTCGCACTGCCGACACTCGATGACCTTTTCTCTACACAGCAGGAGCGAGAGGATGCAAAGCTTGAAAAGATAAGGGATATTCCCCTGGACCTGATTGACGATTTTCCCGACCACCCGTTTCACGTCAGAGATGACGAGGATATGGTGCAGCTTGTCGAGAGCATTAAAGCAAACGGAGTATTAACCCCTGCTGTTCTCCGTCAGAAAGAGGATGGGCGTTATGAGATTGTCAGCGGACACAGGCGAAAGAGAGCTTGTGAGCTTGCAGGACTGACTACACTCAGAAGTGAGATAAAGGACTTAACCCGTGACGAAGCTATTGTGTATATGGTTGAAAGTAATTTTCAGCGTACAACAATACTTCCAAGTGAAAAAGCTTTTGCCTACAAAATGAGGTTGGAGGCAATAAAGAGGCAAGGACAACGCACGGATTTAACTTCTGCAACACTGTTGCAGAAGTTAGGAAAAACAAGCCGAGAAATTATTGCTGAAAATAGCGGTGAAAGTCACGAACAGGTTAGAAAGTATATCCGCTTGACCAATCTCATCCCCGAACTTTTACAACTTGTAGATGAGGGCAGAATTAAAATGCGCCCTGCCGTTGAGCTTTCGTACCTTGACGAAGATAGTCAGCGTGATGTTGCCCTACAGATTGATATTAACGACTGTACACCGTCGCACGACCAGACAATCCGAATGAGAAAAATGTTTGAAAGCGGTAAGCTGACAACAGAAGTCGTTGAAGCGATTATGTCGGAAGAAAAACCGAATCAGCGGGAGCGTATTGTGCTGCACGGTGACAGAGTGAGAAGCCTTATTCCGAAAAGCGTAAAGCTTAAGGACACGGAGGACTATGTTTGCAAGGCTTTGGAACACTACCGCAGATACCTGCGAAGCCGAGCAGAGCGTGACGGCAGGTAGGACAAGTTATTTTTTTACTTTCCCCCTTTCTCACACTCTATCCCCTTATACTACCAGAACTACCCGAAAAGAAAGATATATACTATCTCATAAATTAACTTTATCTCATAAATATATCTTTCTCTAAAGGCAAATAAACGCATATTTTATTTCAACGGACAGAATTTAACTGTCCGATTTTTATTATGGAGGTAAACCAATGACAAAAGTTTTTAACAAGAGAAACGCAAAGAGAATTACTGCGGTTGTGCTCGCACTTATCTCTATAGTTTCAATAATTTTTATTCTTCCTGCAAATGCCGCCGCAAAAGAAGTAACGGTCACATTTGACTATGCTTACGACACAGGCGGAAACATCATAAAATTTGTAAAGTACACAGAACACGACGGATATGTAGTAGGAACAGTCGGAGAAGAATTGTGCAGGATTTATGCAGACGGAAAAGACGCATACTGCATTGAACCCGGTCATTCTCTCTTTTCGGGCAATACGCTGACAACCGATGCTTCGGCGGCTTGGAACGCTCTTTCAAAGGCACAGAAAAAGGCGGTAAATCTTTCACTTCTTTTCGGAAAGTCGGGAAGCGCTTCAAACCTTGTCGGTACGGACGGTCAGAAGTGGATTGCTACACAGCTTGTTGTGTGGGAGTTTTGCACAGGTTGTCGTGACGCATCAACATTTAAACTGAAAAATTCAAAGTTTATTGACGGCATCACATCGGGTGGTGCAAATCCGAATGTAAAAACCAACTACAATAAAATCATCACTAAACTTGAAGATTACAACACTATTCCCAGCTTTGCTTATGAAACTTCTGCAAAGGCAAAGAGCAATGTCAATGAGTTAAAGTACAGTGACGGTAAGTATTCGCTTACACTTACGGACAGCAACAATATTTTGTCAGACTATGTTTTCAAAACGACTGACGGCGTTTCCGTTTCTGTTTCGGGGAAGAAGATTACGCTGACTTCAACAAAGGTTATTCCCAACGCTGTTGTGTTCAGCGCAACGAAGAAAATGCCGAAGGTTACGACAACGTTAATTGCCTGCGGCAGCTCATCAAAGCAGGATGTTGTAACAGGTGTTCAGTCCGATACTGAAACCAAGACGGCGTATTTTGCTGTAAAGACCTCAGCCGGAAGTCTGAAAATCGTTAAGACCTCGGACGACGGAAAGATCGAAGGAGTGAAATTCAAGATTACGGGTGCTGATAATTACAGCAAGACGGTTACTACGAACTCAAAGGGTGAATTTCAGCTTGATGACCTCAAGGTCGGCACATATACCGTAACCGAGGTAACTGAGGATAAATACGAAACACAAAAGACACAGCAGGTTAAGGTTGAAAGCGGAAAAACTGCAACCGTAAAATTCAGCAATGTTCTAAAGCGTGGTGAGCTTCAGGTTGTAAAGTCCTCTGAGGATAATTTCAATGCAGGCGTGAAATTCCACCTATACGGAACATCTTTATCCAGGGCAAAGGTAGATGAATATGCTGTTACCGATAATTCCGGTGTTGCTGTTTTCAAGAATATCCTGGTAAGCGGTGACAAACCATATATCCTTGAAGAAGTGGATACAGCTATTCGCTATGTTGTACCGAAATCGCAGACAGCACCTATTACTTGGGATAAGGCGACAAAGAGAGAATTTACCAATACACTCAAAAAATTTACCGTTACAGTTGAAAAGAGCGATGCTGAAAAGAAGAAAGCGCAGGGCGACGCTACACTTGCTGGAGCAAAGTACGGTATCTATGACGGCGATAAGTTAATTGATACCTACACAACCGATGAGAACGGCAAATTCACGACAAAGGAATATGTTTGCGGTGATAACTGGACAATCAGAGAAATTGAACCGAGCGAGGGCTATCTGCTTGATGAAACTGTCTATACGGTTGGTGCAGAAGCGAAGAATTACACGGTTGAACATAATGTTATTTCTCTTGAAGTAACCGAGGATGTTATTAAGGGTGAGGTGGAAATCGTCAAGCATTGCGATGACGGACAGACCAAAATCGAAACTCCGGAAAAAGGAGCCGAATTTCAGCTTTTTCTCAAAAGCACAGGCAGCTATGAAAATGCCGACCCGGATGAGCGTGATATCCTTGTATGCGATGAAAAGGGATACGCAAAATCAAAGAAGCTTCCATACGGCACATACACAGTCCATCAGACCAAAGGCTGGGAGGGCAGAGATAAAATTGCCGACTTTGATGTATTTATCTGCGACAACTCAAAGCCGTACAGCTATATCATCAATGATAAGATTTTTGAATCCTATATTAAGGTGGTTAAGGTGGATGCAGAATCAGGAAAAACAATTCCCTACGCAGGGGCAGGATTTCAGATTTATGACTCCGATAATACTTTAATTACAATGTCGGTAAAATATCCTTCGAATATGACGATTGATACTTTCTATACTGACAGCAACGGAAGTCTTATCACTCCTGAAACCCTTGTTTACGGCAAGGGATACAAGCTTGTTGAGGTTCAGGCTCCCTACGGTTATGTGCTTGATAAAACACCTGTTTATTTTGATGTAACAAAGGAAAATTCTACAAACGAAGGCGGTGTTACTTTGATTAAGGTGAACAAAGCAAATTCGCCGCAGAAAGGCAAAATCTCAATTTCAAAGGAAGGAGAGCTTTTCTATGGCGTAAATGTCAGCGGTGGCATTGATGAGAACGGCAACGAAATATCGACCGTCTATCAGCCTGTCTATGAAACGGCAGGACTTGAGGGTGCAACATACGAAATCCGTGCGGCAGAGAATATTATTACTCCTGACGGCACAATACACAATAAAAAGGGCGACCTTGTAGATACCGTTACTACAGGTAAGGACGGAATTGCTGTAAGTAAAACTCTTTACCTCGGTAAGTACAGCATTAAGGAGACTCACGCTCCATACGGTATGGTACTCAATGACGAAGTGCATACTGTAGAGCTTACCTATACAGATCAGACCGTGAAGCTTACGGAGACAGCAACTTCATTTTTCAACGAAAGACAGAAAGTTAAGGTGAATCTTGAAAAGTGGCTGGAAACCAATGAAGCGTTTGATATTGGTACAAACGGGGAAATAAAGAACATATCCTTTGGCTTGTTTGCAGAAAAAGAAATTGTTTCGTCAAGCGGAACATCTATTCCTGCTGACGGACTTATAGAAATTATCACTCTTGATGAAAAGGGTAACGGTTATGTGAATACAGAGCTTCCGTTTGGCAGTTACTATGTAAAAGAGCTTTCAACGGATGAGCATTATATTCTCAGCGATAAAAAATATCCGGTTGTTTTTGAATACGAGGGTGAAAAGACGAGTACGGTTGAGCTGACTGTAAATAACGGTGAGTCAATTATGAATGAAATTATCTACGGCTCGGTATCGGGCAGGAAAGTTGATGAAAACGGAGAACCTCTCGGCGGAGCTGTTATCGGACTGTTCAAGTCATCAGATGTTGAATTTACAGAGGAAAACGCAACCTTGACAACTGTTTCTGCGGAGGACGGAAGCTTCAGCTTTAGCGATATTCCTTACGGTACTTGGTATATCCGCGAAATTGAACAGCCGACAGGCTTCGTCCTCAATGACACGGTATATCCGGTTACCGTTAACGCTGACGGCGATGTTGTAGAAATTGAGATTGTCAATGAATTTATCCGTGGCAATATCAAGACCACAAAGGTTGACGCTGACTATCCCGACAATAAGCTGACAGGCGCAGTATTTGAGCTTTATTCCGACATTAATGCTGACGGTAAGCTTGATAATAATGATGAGCTTATCGGTAAAATCAAGGAAAGCGAGACAGGTGTTTACGAAATGGACGACATTGTTTACGGACACTATCTTGTAAAGGAAAAGACCGCCCCTGACGGCTTTGTTCTTGATGAAAACATCTATCCTGTTTTTGTTGAAACGGACGGCAAAACCTACGAGGTTGAAAATGAAGCAGGCAAAGGATTTTTGAATGAAGCGATGAAAGGCTCACTCAGAATCATAAAGACCTCATCAGATAAAAAGATTGAAGGTTTTTCTTTCCGTGTAACAGGTGAGAACGGATATGATGAAATCTTTAAGACCGACAAAAACGGAGACATTCTTATTGAGGGATTACGAATCGGCAAATATATAATTTCTGAGGTAAACAACGATGCATCAGCCGGATATATGCTTCCTGATGACAAGGTTGTTGAGATTGAATACGGTAAGACCGCAAATGTTGAAATGCATAACGAGAAAATTCACACACCAAAAACAGGTGACGAGAGCAATCCAAACCTCTGGCTTATTCTCGGAGGCACATCGGCAGTTGGTATTGCGGCTTGTGCGACAGCTCTTGTAAAAAAGAGAAAGAAAAACTGCAAGGAGGCAGAAGAATGAAAGTGATAATTGCCGTAGCACTTCTTGTGTTTATCATTGGCGGCTTTATCTTTTTACAGATTAAAAACCACAACAAAAAGAAGTGAGAAACTATACGACGGGCGGTTTTATTAGACCGCCCGTCAGATTTTGAAGGGAATATATGAAATGGCAGATAAAACTGTAATTACAACACAACAGAAATTCAAGGTGCTGAATAAGCTTTTTGAAGCAGGCTTCAAAACCGAAAAGGATTTGCAAAGCATAAACTTTCAAAATGTTTTCAGCATACCTAATCTGACAGTTCAGGAAAAGAGTATAATTTCCGAATTACAGACTAACACAAAGGGCAACAAGCTCTATTCTTATCTTGGAGGTAACAATGATGAACAAAACAACGAATGCTAACCGAATCACTCTATGGACGAGTATTGACCTTATGCTTCCGTGCATTAAAGCAAAAATCAGGAGTGAGCTTTCGTCATTTACGGAAAATAAAGTGACTGCACTTATGTACGCAGCCAACTTCAAGCATTTTGAAGAAATAACATATAAGCTCAGCAAGGTATCTGTCGGACAGCCGATTATTGCGGTTGCTTCGTTTACCGACACTTTTAACGAAGAAAACAACTCAAACGCTGTAAAGGTTATTGACTCGGGCAATCTCGGAGAATGCTTTGATATGGATTTTGACCTTGCGGAGTGGTATATCGACGAGAACGGCGACCTTTGCTCATACAATATTGACCGTGAGGGCGCAGGTTTTTATATCTTCTTTGCGCTCAAAAAAGATGCTCCGCTAAGTCTGGTGCAGAGATTTTTCAAGGAAGCCGAAAACGGCGACTGCGAGCTTGACTATATCAATGAAATTGCCGAGAGTATCGGTGATAAGGTGCTTGACGCTCTTGGTATGAAATTCAGCTGTTCGGACGGTGAGTGTAATGGCAAGTAGTCTTTCTCCGCTAAAGGGTAAGGAATGGCTTTACACCTACCGCAACAGTCAGCATATTTCAATGCAGACAGGTTTAATCGGCTATATCCGTGCTGATATGGGAACAAACGGAAATGGGTTCTGGTCAAGTTGGAATAGCTTTCGTGATGATTTGAATACACCCGAATTTAACTCTGAAAAGGTTGATGTTATAAATTCTTTTTTAGGCGACGGCGGATTTCTATCGAGCAGAAACGAGCTTGCTAAGTTCTGCCGCAGCGATAAGGTATTTGCTTATGAAACAGGCAGAGATTACGGTGTGAGAGTGAACACGCAGGATTATGCTTATCTTATGCGCCTAAATCCATACAAGGGTGAATATAACCTTTACTGCTATTGCTACAAAAAGGATTGGCTTGACAGTCACCTTGAAAAAGCAGAAAGAGGTATTCGTTTTATAAATCCTGATTACAAGGAGATATTCCGAATTGAAGACGGCGATAAAATCAGAATAACATATTCTGACGGTGAAAAGGCTGACAAGATTTGCAGATATGTTGACGACTATCACTTTGAAGCAGATAGCAATATTTTTCATATATGTGAATTTGCAGAAAGGCTTGAAAAAGCGAAAGCCGATGTTATCCCTCTCCGTTCATCTTTGCCTGACCAATGCTATGTTTTTGTACAGTCCGAAAATAAAATCGGTATTGTAAACAAAGGCGAAAAGGGATATATCGATTCAAAGTCGGCTAACGGTAAGCCGAGTGAAAACCGTGCGCTCGTTGATGATTTGAACGGAAAGCTCGGTATTACAAAAGCTCAGGCAGAATCAATGAAGGCAGGCTCTATGCTCGGTTGGGATTGCCCGGCGGCTAATCCGAAAAACTATAACGAGAAAGGAACACCTATCAAGCCTAAAAACAGAAACCACGAAAGATAAGGAGGTGCTGAACAATGGCAAGAAAGTTTGACCTTATCTCACAGCTGTATGAAGATACCTCGAAAGAGGTTATGTCACCCGATAAATGGGCGGCATTTCTGAAAACAGCCTGTTATAACTACCGACTGCGATTTGATGAACAGCTCCTTTTATACGCTCAGAAACCCGAGGCAACCGCCGTTCTGCCTATTGAACAGTGGAACAGGACTTTCGGGCGCTGGGTAAACTGGGGTGCAAAGGGTATTGCCGTGTTTGAAAGTCTGAACGGCAATTCACAGAGATTAGTCCATTATTTTGATATTTCCGATACACACGCAAGCGAAATCTCAAGAGCTGTCCCTATTTGGAGTATGAAACCCGAATACACAGATGAAGTAATCGACACGCTTGAAAGCAGCTTCGGATATCTTGATGAAAAGAACAGCCTTGCGGATGCGATTATCTCCGCTTCAAGCAATGCTGTAGAGGACAACATTCACGATTATGTGGGAGATTTGCTTGTAACGGTTAATGATACCTTTCTTGAAGAATTGGACGAGGACATCGTTAAGTCAATGTACAGACAGCTTGTTAGTAACAACGTTGCTTTTATGATTATGACAAGACTCGGCATTGACACTGAACCGTATTTTAATGATGATGACTTTCGTGATATTGTCAATTTCAATACGCAGGAAGCCTTGAATGCTCTCGGCTTTGCAACGAGCGATATTGCCGAAATGGGACTGTCGGAGATTTCCAAAACCGTGCTGGCACTCAACCGTCAGAATCGCATAATTGCGGAAAACAGACAAAGTGAATATACTAATAGCACAATAAATACCGAAAGGAGTTTTGACAATGGAAGAACTGACATACACAATGCAGGGCGATTACCTACTTCCGAACCTGACGCTTCCCGAACAGCCGAGGGTACAGCTCGGACATTACGCTCAGATGAGGAAGAATTATCTGTTGCAGAAGCACAAAATTCTCTATTACAATCTGCTGACGAAGGGAACGCTGACCGAACACCTGTCGGAAATCGAACAGACGGCGACAGAGATGGAGGACAGAATTCTCAGACAGATGGCGGTGCAGGAGGGCGTGACAGAGAAGCTGAAAGCGGACGACCCGATGAAGTGGACACGCCTGATGAACAACCTCAGACACTCGGCTCAGGAGATAGTCAAAGCGGAAGTGATTTACGCTTAGAGTATTACGACCGCAGCAACGAGGATAAAAGTATTCCGTTCTTTGGCGGTGATGATAAAATCAAAGCTGTTCTGTTATCTACTCCGTATCTCAAAGCAACCAAAACGGAAATAGCAAGATACTTTGAAAACGAATCGGACAGTGAAAAACGAGTTAAATTTATCAAAAGCATATTCAATAATGATGCTACCGATATTACTACTCCCGACGGAAAGCGGATGGGATATAAAACCTATCAGAATGTACTTCTTTTGTGGGAAGGCGAGCAGGATAATAAAATATCGCAAGCCTACTATGATTGGGATGTTATTGCAGGATATTTTGAGGGTATGCGTTTGCTCGGTGAATTAAGAGATACAACAAAACCTCTGCCCTCTCTTAAAGGGCAGTTGGAAATATTAACAGCCGAGGCAGGAGAAAAAACTCCTGCCTTTGCCTTTTCTCAGGAGATTATTGACGCTGTACTTACCCACGGAAGCGGTGTAAGCGAGGGTAAAATGAGGATTTACGAGCAGTTTCAAAAGTCCTTATCTGTAAAAGAAAACATTGATTTTCTGAAAAACGAGTATGGCTGGGGCGGCTCATATCCAATTATTATCGGAACAGGGATTGACGAAAGTCACGACGGCAAAGGTATTATGCTCAGCCGTGGCTTTGAAGATAACGCACCACGACTGCTGTTAAATTGGAGTAAGGTTGAAAAACGCATCGGCGAACTTATAAAACTTGACCGATACCTCAATCCAAAGGAAAGGGAATATTATCCGACTTGGCTTGAAAAACAGGAGAAGATAAGAGCTGAACGGGCGGCGGAGAAAGAAATTCGTGAAGCAATATATACTCCACCTGCTGAAAAGGAAGCTGTCCCTGTTGAATATGAATACAAATATTCGCTCGGGGCATCGGTATATATCGGAGCGGATGAGTATGAAATTCTGTCCTTTGACGAAAACCGTGTAATGCTTTTTGACAAACAGTTTCCTCTTTTCAACAAGGAAATGACAAGGGCGGAATTTGACAGCAAAGTCAAAGAAAACCCGATGAACGACCATTTAAAAGTTGCCGTACAACCCGAAAAAGAAAAACAGATTACACAGCGAGATTACAGCAGATACAGTCCTGTTATGCAGGAATACTTCAAGATTAAGGACGAACATCCCGATACGATAATTCTGTACCAAATCGGTGATTTTTACGAAGCTATGGGCGATGACGCCATAACCGTTTCACAGGCACTCAGCTTGCATAACACCACCCGAAGAATAACCGATACAGAACGGATTGATATGTGCGGTTTTCCGTCACACAGGCTTGAAACATATACGGATATGCTGCTTGACCGAGGTTACAATATCGGTATTTCAAGTCCAAACGACAGGGAAAGTCGGGATTTTATTCTTATGGCTTCCGACAGGTCACACGCTCCCATTCAGTCCAAACCAATCGGCAGAATTGATAACTCCGACCTTATCGGCAAGGAACTCACGCTTGATAACCGCAATTTCATTGTTGAACGGATTGACAGAAACGGTGATGTTTCTATGCGTGACATTACCTTTGAGGACAGTAACGGTTTTCCGATATTCAGAGTTGAAAAAGCCGATTTCGTTCGATCTGCTCTTGAACTTTCCGAAAAGAAAGAACTTGATGCGCCTGTTTGGGAGAGAAAACAGAAAGCAAAGGCACAGACCTTTGACCTGCACCCTGAAATTCCTTTGGCTGACCGATACACATTTGACCTCAAAAATTTTGAGCTTGAGGAGGTTGGTAAAAAGACTCGCTTTCGCAGAAACACAGAAGCAATCCGTGTGTTAAAGCAATGCGAAGAGGGAAACCGCTTTGCTACACCCGAAGAACAACAACTCCTCGCTCAGTATGTAGGCTGGGGCGGAATACCGGAAGCCTTTGATGAGAATAATGCTGCTTGGCAAAGTGAATATAACGAGCTTTCACAGTTACTGTCCGATGAAGAATATCAGTCAGCAAGAGAAAGTACACTTACCGCTTTCTATACTCCGCCTGTAGTTATTTCAGCAATTTACAAGGTTATGGAACAGATGGGATTTAAGGAGGGCAACATTTTGGAGCCTTCCTGCGGTATTGGTAATTTTATCGGTATGCTACCACAGTCAATGCAGAATAGCCGTGTTTACGGTGTGGAGATTGACAAAATCTCCGCAGGCATTGCACAGCAGCTCTACCAACGTTCTTCTATTGCAGGACAGCCGTTTGAGCAGGCAGAAATTCCGGACAGCTTTTTTGACGCAGTTGTGGGTAATGTGCCCTTCGGCGATTTCAGCGTTGCAGATAAACGCTATGATAAAAACCATTTCTTAATCCACGATTACTTTTTTGCAAAGTCGCTCGACAAGCTCCGCCCGGGCGGTGTAATGGCGTTGGTAACTTCAAAGGGTACAATGGACAAGGAAAACCCAGCCGTGCGAAAATATATCGCACAGAGAGCGGAATTGCTCGGCGCTATAAGACTTCCGAATGACACCTTTAAGGGGAATGCAGGGACGGAGGTTGTATCCGATATTCTCATACTGCAAAAGCGTGACCGTATCATAGATATTGAGCCTGATTGGGTACACCTTAATACAGATAAAAACGGTATCAGAATGAACAGCTACTTTGCAGAACACCCCGAAATGATACTTGGCGATATGAAAATTGTATCAGGTCGGTTTGGTGATGAAACAACTTGTACGCCTTATGAAAACGCTGATCTTGAAAGCCTGCTTGATGAAGCTGTTTCCAATATTCACGGCGAAATTACGGAGTATGAAACGGAAGAAAATATAAAGGAAGAAGATAATTCAATCCCTGCTGATCCGAATGTCAGAAACTTCTCATATACCGTACTTGACGATGTAATCTATTTCCGTGAAAACAGCCGAATGTCACCTGTTGAAGTGTCGGCTACGGCTGAAAACCGAATAAAGGGACTTATTGAGATAAGAAATTCCGTCCGTACTCTTTTAGATTTGCAGACGGAAGACTATCCTGACAGCGATATAAAAGCTGAACAGGAAAGGCTTAATAAGCTGTATGACAGTTTTACAAAAAAGTACGGACTTATCAACAGCCGTGCAAATACTATGGCGTTCTCGCAGGACAGCTCCTATTCGCTGTTATCTTCATTGGAGATACTCGATGACGAGAGCAACCTTGAACGCAAGGCGGATATGTTTTTCAAGCGTACAATCAAGCCTCATACACCTGTTACTTCCGTTGACACAGCTTCCGAAGCTCTCGCCGTTTCTATGGGTGAAAAGGCGGGTATTGATATGGGATATATGTGTCAGCTTTCAGGCAAGAGTGAGCAGGAGGTTTTTGAGGAACTGAAAGGTGTAATTTTTCTCAATCCTCTCTACGGTCAGGGCAATCCTGACGAACAAAAATACCTTATGGCAGACGAATATTTGTCCGGTAATGTCCGTGAAAAGCTTGAAGTTGCAAGGCGTTCGGCAAAGCTATATCCTGATGATTACAACATCAATGTTGAAGCTCTTGAAAGAGTACAGCCAAAGGATTTAACGGCTTCCGAGATTTCCGTAAGGCTTGGCGCAACATGGATTCCGCCTGAGATTGTGCAGCAGTTCATCTATGAATTTCTTGATACTCCACGCTATGCACAATGGAAAATCAAGCTGCACTATTCACCCTATACGAGTGAATGGAGCATTGAAAACAAAAGCTACGATACAAGTAATCTCAAGGTGTACCGCACTTACGGCACAGACAGAATCAACGCATATAAAATAATTGAGGAAACGCTTAACCTCAAGGATGTCCGCATATTCGATTATGTTGAGGATGAGGAAGGCAGAAAGAAGCCGGTACTCAATAAAAAGGAAACTACAATTGCTCTGCAGAAGCAGGAGCTTATCAAAGAAGGCTTTAAGGAATGGATTTGGAAAGATCCGCAGCGCCGTGAAAAACTCTGTAAGCTGTATAACGAAAAGTTTAACAGCACAAGACCCCGTGAGTACGACGGAAGTCATATTACCTTTAGCGGTATGAATCCTGAAATTGAACTCAGGGAACATCAGAAAAACGCTGTTGCACATATTCTTTACGGTGGAAATACCTTGCTTGCACACGCAGTCGGCGCAGGCAAAACCTACGAGATGACGGCGGCAGCTATGGAATCAAAGCGGCTTGGCTTATGCAGTAAGTCGCTTTTTGTTGTGCCTAATCACCTGACCGAACAATGGGCGGCAGAGTTTTTACAGCTCTATCCAGCGGCAAATATCCTTGTTGCAACCAAAAAGGATTTTGAAACTAAAAACCGCAAACGCTTCTGCGGACGAATTGCCACAGGCGATTATGACGCTATCATTATCGGACATTCCCAGTTTGAGAAAATTCCGATGAGCGTTGAAAGGCAAAGAATTATCCTTGAACAGCAGATTGACGAAATCACAGACGGTATTCGTGAGTTGAAAGAGAATCGTGGGGAAAACTTTTCAATCAAGCAGCTTGAAAAAAGCCGAAAATTCTTAAAGGTAAAGTTACAGAAGTTAAACGACCAAAGCCGAAAGGATGATGTAGTTACCTTTGAAGAACTGGGTGTTGACAGGCTGTTTATTGACGAAAGTCACTACTACAAAAACCTTTATCTCTATACGAAAATGAGAAATGTCGGCGGTATTGCCCAGGCCGAAGCACAGAAGTCCTCGGACCTCTTTATGAAGTGCAGATACCTTGATGAAATCACAGGCGGCAGAGGAACGGTTTTTGCGACAGGTACGCCAATCTCAAACTCAATGGTTGAGTTATATACCATTCAGAGATATTTGCAGTATGAAACGCTTGTAGAAAACGGCTTGCAGCACTTCGATTCGTGGGCTTCTACCTTTGGTGAAACCGTAACAGCCTACGAGCTTAAACCCGAGGGCTATACTTTAATAGGACGATAAAATTAACTGTCCTAAATTGAAAATACAT
>ERZ779888.864-NODE-864-length-33164-cov-3.734362_pt1 | contig 33164 bp, 30 predicted proteins | sample MGYA00511245_ERZ779888 | MGnify/ENA primary metagenome ERZ779888 (study PRJEB29588, sample SAMEA2155255) | human gut metagenome | biome: human gut; feature: human-associated habitat; material: faeces | place: Denmark | collected 2008/2010 ...
ATTTTTTTCTATATAATTTCAAAGATAACAAAATCAATAAACAGAGGAGGTGCGGAAAATGGCTGTACCGAAGTCCAAAGTATCTAAACAAAGAGGAAATACGCGTTTTGCAAACTGGAAACTTAAGCCGCTTAACCTGGTTGAGTGCGCTCAGTGCCACGAATTGAAAAAATCGCATGAAGTTTGCCCTAAATGCGGATATTATGACGGCAAACCCGTCGTAATCGCAGACAACGACAACAAGTAATTTAACGTTTGCGGTATCTACACATTATTAAAAACGAAATAGAGGACGGTGCGCCTCTATTTCTTGTATAAAAAAAGAGGTAAAAAATGATAAAAATCGTTTTAGACGCATACGGCGGAGACTATGCGCCGAGCGAAATCGTTAAAGGCGCGATTAGCGCGGTAGAAGAAAAGGAAGGGTTTGAACTCGTTCTTTTCGGCAAAAAAGAAGAAGTAGAAAAAATTCTTTCCGAAAACGGTTATAACGGCAAAAGAATTATCGTAATCGACGCGCCCGAAGTAATTACCAACGACGAAGTTCCTACCGAGGCGGTAAGAAAGAAAACGAATTCTTCGCTTGTGTCCGCATTGAATTACCTTAACGAAAACGACGACGCAAAGGGGTTCGTGTCGGCGGGAAGTACCGGCGCAGTGCTTACCGGAGCGGTTCTTCTTTTGAAAAGGATCCGCGGAGTAAACAGACCTGCTCTTTGTCCGGTTTTGCCGACGGTTGCGGATAAAAACGTTTTACTTATGGACTGCGGAGCGAACGTCGAGCCTAAAGCGGTTAATCTTTTACAATTCGCCATAATGGCAAGCGCATATTCTAAGAGCGTGCTCGGCATAGAAAACCCGAAAGTCGGACTTTTAAGTAACGGAACCGAAGAAAAGAAAGGAAACACGCTCAATAAAGAAGCGTTTCCGATGCTGAAAGGCTGCGAAAAAATCGATTTTATCGGCAATATCGAAGGTCGCGACGTATTGTCAGGCGAGGTGGACGTCGTGATTTGCGACGGTTATTCGGGCAATATTTGCCTTAAATCGTGCGAAGGGACGGCGCTTACTATGTTTGAGTTAATCAAGAAGGGAATTTACGCCGGTGGACTCAGAGCAAAACTCGGATATTGGTTGCTTAAACCCGTTTTTAAGGGAGTAAAGCATAAAATGGATTATAACGACAACGGCGGCGCGGTTTTGCTCGGTTTGAAAAAAATCGTCGTTAAATCGCACGGAAGTTCGAAAGCGAAAGCGATTAAAAATTCCGTTTTGCAGGTTAAGTCGCTTTACGACAGCAAAGTAATCGAAAAAATAGAAAATGAACTCGCAACTCGTTAATTTGTCCGAAGCGGAAAAAATAATCGGCTATAATTTCATCGATAAATCGCTGTTAAGGACTGCGTTTACGCACTCTTCGTACACCAACGAGCATAAGTCGGCGGAGGATTATCAAAGGTTGGAGTTTTTGGGCGACGCCGTACTCGGACTCATTACCGGACTGCGACTTTTTCATATTTTCCCATCCGCAAAAGAAGGCGAACTGACCAAAAGAAGGGCTGCGCTCGTGAGCGCGGAAACCCTTGCCGCGGTTATTGACGAACTCGACCTTATAAAATATATGTCGGCAGGCGCAGGGCAGGCGACGCAAGACGTAATCCATTCGGAAAACGTAAAATGTGACCTTTTCGAAGCGATAATCGGCGCGATAGTCGTGGATTGCGGAGATAAAATAGACGAAGCGGAACGTTTTATCGAAAGAAATCTTACTAAGTATTTTAATAAACCTTGTATCGATTATAAGTCGAAAATTCTCGAATATTGTGCGAAGAAACATCTTAAATGTATAATCGATACCGAAAAAAACGACAACGTCAAACAACCGACGTTTACCGCAAAGATTTACGTCGAAGATAAACTCGTCGCAACGGGATCGGGCAAAAGTAAAATTGCGTCCGAAAGAGTCGCTTGCCGTTTTTATTACGAAAGTTTAGGTTTGTAACTTCTTTTGTTAAGTAAATAACTTCGTCCCTATCGGGACGATTTTTTTCTAAAAAAATTCTAAAAAAAGTATAAAATCAGTTGACAGCGGATAGAATAGTGATATAATAGAGTTAGCAATCAAAGATAAGGACTGCTAACAACAAGGCAAGCGAATTGCCAGAGGTAAAATGTCTACGGATAAACTGTCTGAGAGAAAGCAGAAAATATTGAAAGCGGTGGTTGACGAATACATTGCCAGTGCTTCGCCTATTTCCAGCGGGGAAATTAAAGCGAAGCATTTTGACGATATAAGCAGCGCGACTATCCGTAACGAACTTTCGGCGCTCGAAGAGATGGGGTATCTTATTCAACCGCACGTTTCGAGCGGAAGAGTTCCGTCGAAAAAAGCGTATGCGTTGTACGTTGATAAGTTTATCAAAAAGCAAGCGCTTACCAAAAGAGAAATTGCTCTTATCGAATCAACGTTTGATAAGCGTTTCGGCGCGATAGAAGATCTTGTCAAGAACACTGCCAAAGTAATAAGCGACGTAACGAATTACACGTCGGTAATAGTTTTGAAGAACATTAACGACGTAGTGATCAAAGCGGTAAAACTCGTTGAACTCGACGAACATACCGCGCTCGTGGTTATTATTACGGATAGCGGAATAATAAGAGATAACGTAATAAATCTTACGCAACATCTCGACGCGGCGTACGTTAAAGATGCAAACGCCCTTATAAACAAGATTTTCTCCGGGAAAAGCGTAAGCGAAATAACCGAAAAAGAAAATCTCGTGGAAGACGAGTTAAAAGACTTTCGCGAACTTTTAGACAATATACTTTCGATACTCGTTTCTTACGCCGAAAAAGACGACGCAAACGTTTACGTCGAAGGGCAAAGTAAATTTCTCGAATCGCCCGATCAGGATCTCGTGTCTACGAAGAACTTCCTTGAAGTCGTCGATACGAAGAGCCAACTTGCCGATTTTATCGAAGACGGAGCAGAACTCGAGTTTAACGTTAAGATAGGCAAGGACGAGAAAGGCGGAATCGACAAATGCGCCATAGTGACGGCTAAATACAGTTACAACGGCAAAGAACTCGGTTGCGCGGGAGTGATCGGACCGGAGAGAATGAATTACGGCAAGGTTTTGAGCGTGCTCGATTATATTAAGAAAACGCTTAACGGCATTGACGGAAAAAAAGACGGAGGTAATGATGACAGATAAAGAAGAAAAAGTCGTTACGGAAGATAATACAGAGGCGGTGGAAACGAGCGACGAAGAAATAGCCGTGGAAGAACCCGTCGTTATCGAAAACAAACCGAGCGAAGACGAAACGCAAAAAAAGATTAACGAATATAAAGATATTGCGCAAAGGCTTCAGGCGGAGTTCGATAATTATCGCAAACGTAACAACGAGAGCGTCAGAGTTGCTCGAAACGACGGAATAAACGACGTTGTAATCGCATTGTTCCCGATACTTGATAACTTTGAACGCGGACTTGCGGCGATCGAAGACGAAGCGGCGAAAAGCGGAATGGAACTTATATACAAACAAACAGTTGCGCTCCTTAATAAATTCGACGTGGAAGAAATCGACGCGCTTGGCAAGGAATTCGACCCGAAACTTCATCACGCGATAGCGCAATGCGAAGAAGAAGGCAAAACCGATATCGTAGTCGAAGTTTACCAAAAGGGTTATAAAAGAAAAGATAAGGTACTCAGACCTAGTATGGTAAAAGTAGCCAGATAAATAGAAATCAGATAAAAGGAGATTATGTATTATGTCTAAAATAATTGGTATTGACTTAGGAACCACTAACTCGTGCGTAGCCGTTATGGAAGGCGGCGAAGCGGTTGTTATACCGAACGCGGAAGGCGGAAGAACCACCCCGTCCGTAGTCGGATTTGCAAAAGACGGACAAAGACTTGTAGGACAAGTCGCTAAAAGACAGGCGGTTGTTAACCCCGAAAAAACCATTTCTTCGATCAAGAGAGAGATGGGCACTTCCTACAAAGTAAACATTGACGGAAAGAGTTATACTCCTCAGGAAATTTCCGCTATGATACTTTCCAAACTTAAAGCGGACGCGGAAGCGTATCTCGGACAAAAAGTAACTCAGGCGGTTATCACCGTACCTGCTTACTTCTCCGACAGCCAAAGACAGGCAACTAAAGACGCAGGCAAGATTGCCGGACTGGAAGTTTTGAGAATAATAAACGAACCTACCGCGGCTGCGCTCAGTTACGGTCTTGATAAAGACGGAAAGAACCAGAAAATCCTTATTTACGACCTTGGCGGCGGCACGTTCGACGTAAGTATTCTCGAACTCGGCGACGGCGTATTCGAAGTTCTCGCAACGAACGGCGACACCAGACTCGGCGGCGACGATTTCGATAACGAGATTATGAAATGGATCGTATCCGAATTCAAAAAGAACGAAGGTATCGATCTTTCTACCGATAAAATGGCGATGCAACGTATCAAAGAAGCGGCCGAAAGAGCGAAAATCGAACTTAGCGGCGTAACGAAAGCGAATATCAACCTTCCGTTTATCACCGTCGGACCTAACGGACCTTTGCATATAGATATGGATCTTACCAGAGCGAAATTCGACGATATGACCGCTTTCCTCGTAAACAAAACCATTGCTCCTACGCAGCAGGCTCTTAAAGACGCAGGAATTACCGCTGCACAAATCGACAAAGTTGTTTTGGTCGGCGGTTCGACGCGTATCCCCGCGGTATGCGAAGCGGTTAAGAAGATGACAGGTAAAGAACCTTATAAAGGAATCAACCCGGACGAATGCGTTGCTCTCGGCGCGGCTATTCAGGGCGGCGTTCTTGCAGGCGACGTTAAAGACGTACTTCTTCTCGACGTAACTCCGTTGTCTTTGGGTATCGAAACTATGGGCGGTGTGTTTACCAAACTTATCGACAGAAACACCACCATTCCTACCAAGAAATCGCAAATATTCAGCACTGCAAGCGACAATCAGACCAGCGTTGATATTCACGTACTGCAAGGTGAAAGAGCGATGGCTGCCGATAATAAGACGCTCGGCAGATTCGAACTTACCGGAATTCCGCCGGCAATGCGCGGAGTACCGCAGATCGAAGTTACTTTCGATATCGACGCAAACGGTATAGTAAGCGTTACCGCGGTAGACAAAGGAACGGGCAAATCCAACAACATCACGATTACCGCTTCGACCAACCTTACCGAAGACGATATCGACAAAGCGGTTAAAGAAGCCGAAAAATATGCGGAAGAAGACAAACAGCGTAAAGAACTTATCGAACTTAAGAACAACGCGGAACAACTTATTCTCGCTATCGACAAGACTCTTACCGAATCGGGCGATAAACTCAGCGACGAAGACAAAGTAACGCTTGAAAATGCCAGCAAAGAAGCGAAAGAAGCGCTTAACAAAGCAACGACCGTTGACGAAGTTAAGAACGTAACCGAAACTTTGAGCAAAGCAACGAATCCTATCTTCACCAAATTGTATCAACAAGCGCAAGCAAACAACGGAGGACAAGGCGGGGCTAACGGCGGAGCGGCAGACGACACCATCAACATCAACCCCGATGATATTAAATAATGGCTGAAACTAAAAACTATTATGACGTTTTAGGCGTTTCAAAAACAGCGAGTGCGGACGAAATTAAGTCCGCATATCGCCGTTTGGCGAAAAAATATCATCCGGACGTGTATGCGACCGCCGATGAAAAAACGAAGAAAGACGCCGAAGCGAAATTCAAAGAAATAACGCACGCATACGACGTGTTAAGCGATCCGCAAAAGAAAGCGGCATACGATCAGTACGGCAGCGAAGAAGGTCCCACGTTCAGCGGCGGTGGAAACCCGTTCGGAGAAGGAAGTCCTTTCGGCGGCGGTTTTGAAGATATTTTCAGTAATATTTTCAGCGGTTTTACCGGCGGCGGACGTTCGAACGCTCAGGCTAGAAGGGAAGCGAACGGCGACGATATAGAATGTGCGGTTAACCTTACCTTTAAGGAAGCGTGTTTCGGCGTTAAAGAAAAAGAAATTATCTTTAACCGTATGGAAAGATGCTCGACGTGTAACGGCACCGGATCGAAGTCGCCCACCGGAGTGCAGACCTGTACGCAGTGCAACGGTACGGGTACGGTTACGATGCAACAACGTACGCCTTTCGGCGTAATGCAAACGAGAACCGTTTGTCCGAAATGTCACGGCGAAGGTAAAATTATTCTCGAAAAATGCCCCGATTGCTTAGGAAAAGGCGTTATTCGCAAACAACGCAGACTTAAAGTCAATATCCCGGCAGGGGTAGACAACGGCAACACGATGACGATTGCCGGCGAAGGTTGCGCTCCCGTAGGCGGAAAAGGCGCAAACGGAAATCTTTTCCTTATTTTCAAAGTTGCGTCCCATCCCGTGTTCATCAGAGAAGGGGTAAATATCAGTTACGAACTTCCTATTACGATGACGCAAGCGGCGCTCGGAGCAAGAATATCCGTTCCTACGCTTGACGGTACGACAACGGTGGATATACCCGAAGGAACGCAGAACGGAACGGTAATAAGAGTGCGCGGCAAAGGCGTAAAGAATTTGCGCAAAGACACTTACGGCGATATGTACATTCACGTTATTGTCGACGTTCCGAAATCGCTTAACCTTAAACAAAAAGCCGCACTTCGCGAAGCGGAAGAACTTCTTGCAAAGGCGAAGTACGACCAAGTAGACAGATTCAATAAAAAATTGCGGGAAATGCAGTAATGAAATGGTATGAAATTACGGTAAATACTAACTCTGAAAGCACGGATTTAATTGCCGATGCTTTCTTTGCTATCGGGTGTTTGGGCGGCGTTAAAATCATCGATAAAAACGACGTTTTGGACGCACTGAAAAGCAATATGCTTTGGGATTACATAGACGAATCTTTGCTTAAAAACAGCGAAATTGCGAAAGTAAGCGGTTTTTGCACCGAAGAAGAACTTAAAACCAAACTTGCCGAACTGAGAGAGATAATAGAATCGAACCGTTATCCGGCAGGAGAAATCACCGTCGGTGAAGTCGACGACGAAAGTTGGTACGAAAGTTGGAAAAAATACTATGCGCCCATAGAAATCGGCAGATACGTAATCGTTCCTAAATGGATTAACTACGAACCGAAGGAGGGTTTTGTTAAAATCCTTATCGATCCGGGTATGGCGTTCGGAACGGGCGAGCACGAATCCACAAAAATGTGCCTTATGCTTTTGAGCGACGTCGAAGTAAAAGACAAAGACGTGATAGACGTAGGAACGGGAAGCGGAATTCTCGGCGTTGCGGCGATGCTCAGCGGCGCGAAAAGTTGTTATATGTGCGATATCGACAGCGTTGCTGTAAAAGCCGCTACCGAAAATGCCGCGCTTAACGGAGTAGACGATAAAGTCAATATCGAATTAGCCGATTTGCTTACAAAAGAAGAAAAAACCGCAGATATTATTCTTGCAAACCTTACCGCAGATATATTGATAAGACTTTCTTCCGACCTGACGAAGCATATTCGTAAAGGTGGCACGCTAATTTGTTCGGGCATAATCCACGAAAGAAAACAAGAAGTGATCGACGCGTTTATCAAAGCGGGACTGACGCTTGTCGACGCAAAAAAGATGGGCGAATGGAACGGTTTGCGTTTTATTTATTGATTTATGGACTTAAAACGTTTCTTTTGCGATGAAAAAATCAACGGCGATACCGTCGTCCTTACGGGCGACGAGTTTTATCACGCCGTGAAAGTAACTCGCCATAAAGTCGGTTACAAACTCGTAGTTTCAGACAACGACGGGTTCGATTATTTATGCACGATTACCGAAATCGGAAAAGATTTTCTTACGGCGAAAATCGAAGAAAAAACGCTTAATCCCGTCGAATCGGATTTTACGCTGAATTTATACATAGGGAACAATAAAGATCTGGATGTTGTAGTTCAAAAAGCCGTAGAACTCGGCGTGAAGACCGTTATACCGTTCGTTTCACAGCATTGCAACGTAAAAAAAGTCAACGGAGAAAGACTAGATAAAATCGTAACGGAAAGCAGTAAACAATGCGGAAGAGCGATTAAAGCAATCGTTCGGGAGCAAATAGATTTCGATAAAGTCGTCGAAGAAACGAAAAACGGTAATACTTATCTTTTTTACGAATACGAGAGCGAAAACAAAGTTGCTGACTCGAAAATAGATTTCGACAAGGGAATTAACGTTATTATCGGGCCGGAAGGCGGTTTTTCCGAAGAAGAAATAAAAAAAGTGAGAGAAAACGGAATAAAGACGTACACTCTCGGCAAACGGATTATGAGAGTTTGCACCGCCGTAGTGGCGTCGTGCGTGCTTGTAAACGAGAAAGCGGACGGTGCTAAGAAATGAAAGTAGCGGTTTTTAATCTCGGTTGCAAAGTAAATCAATACGAATGTGACGTTATCAGCGAAAAACTTTCTTTCGAAGGACACGAAGTAAGCGAAGGTTTGGTTTTTGCCGACGCATACATTCTCAATACCTGTGCCGTAACCGGCGAAGCGGAAAGAAAATCCCGTCAGGCTGTGTCGAGATGTCTTGCGCTCAACCAGAATGCGAAAATATTCGTTTTGGGGTGCGCGTCGCAAAAAGCCCCGGACAGTTTCAAAAAAGACGGCGTGCTTTATATATCTGGCACTGCGGATAAATTTGCCGTTACGGAACGAATTTTTGACGAAAACCTTACAGAAAACAACGCCGATACTCCGATTAAATACGAAGAAGGGTCTTTAACGACTCCGCACAGAACGCGCGCATACGTAAAGATACAAGACGGTTGCAATCATTTTTGTTCTTATTGCATTATACCTTATCTGCGCGGACGCAGTCGTTCGAGAACGATCGAAGACGTCGTTAAGGAAGTTCGCGCGCTTGCTCCGAAAACCAAAGAAATCGTTCTTACCGGAATCGATCTGATGGATTTCGGCAAAGGAACGGGCAGGGGATTGAACGAACTTTTCTCTGCGATAAAAGACGTAGACGTAAGAATACGTTTAGGGTCGATTTATGCTGAAAAAATAACCGAAGAATTACTGGACAGTATGTTTTCGATGAAAAAGTTTTGTCCGCATTTTCATTTGTCGTTGCAGAGCGGCGACAACGACGTATTAAAAAAAATGAATCGTCGTTATACTGCCGAAGAGTATCTCGAAAAAATAAATTTAATAAGGAAATACGACGAAAACGCAGGAATTACTACGGACGTTATCGTAGGTTTTCCCACGGAAACCGAAGAAGGATTTGAAAACACGGTTAAATTCGTGAAAGAAGCGAAGTTTTCGGATATTCACGTTTTTCCGTTTTCGGCAAGGAGTGGCACAAGAGCGGCAAGTTTTCCGCCCATAGATAAAACGGAGATGATCAGACGGAAAAAAATTCTTGCCGACGTAAAAAGAGATTTGCATTACGCATTTCTTGAAAAGAACGTCGGAAAAGAGCAGGAAGTGCTTATCGAAGAAGAAAAAGAAGGGTACAACGTCGGTTATTCTCGTAACTACGTAATAGTTTATACGAAAAAACAAGGCGAAATCGTGACGGTTACGCCGAATAAAATCGAAAAAGACGGATTAAAGGAGGAGTAAAAATATGTCCGACTGTTTATTTTGTAAGATAGCCAACGGCGACGGAGCAAAAATATTCGAAAACGAAGATTTAGTTATCATCAAAGATATTGCGCCGCAGGCAAAACTTCATTATCTCGTAATTCCTAAACAACATTTTGACGATATAACCGAGATTGCGCAAAAAAATCCCGAATTACTATCGAGAATTTTTGCCGTAATCGCCGAAAAACAAGAAGAAATGGGTTTATGCGGCGGATTCAGACTTATATCGAATAAAGGAAACGACGGGTGCCAAAGCGTAAAGCATTTGCATATTCATTTGCTCGGAGGAGAAAAACTTTCCGAAAAAATGGGTTAACCGGTCGTTGAAAAAATGAACAGAAAAAAAAATATCGGATTTCGTTCCGATATTTTTTTTAATTCTCAGTACTTTCTTTTTTTAGCGTTTTCGGCTTTCTTTTTTCTCCTTACGCTGGGTTTTTCGTAAACTTCATGACGTTTGAGATCTCCGATAATGCCGTCGTTCGAGCATTTTCTTTTCCAACGACGAAAAGCGCTATCTACGGATTCGTTTTCTTTTACGTATACGGTTGCCATTGAGTTTCACCCCCTTGCTAAGGAATTTCGAATGTATTTTATATTATTTTTTTATCTTTGTCAATCGATTTAACGGAAAAGGGATTATTTTGTCTTATTTTGTCGAAAATGGTCTTAACTTGTCGCGAAGGGAGAAAAAACTCGAAAAAAAGATAAAATGGAATAAAAACACGGAGGCACATATGAATAGAAAAAACAACGAATGGAAAAAATACATTAAAGAAGCGAAAATGCGACTTAACCAAAGCAGGTTTCAGCCTTTGGACAACGAAGTATTCTATCTCAACTCGCAAAAACTCACAAGACAGGATTTATCGAGATTAAACAGTACCGTGGCGGAAGTCGTGGCTAGCGACGATTTTTATCCGAACCCGCTAGGAAAAATGATCGATAAAGACGTATACTCCACGTTAAGCGAAGAATCGAAAACGAAATACATATTCGATTTAAGCGCGATTTATTTAAGTTTAAGGGCAAAATTTAAGAAATAAGGCACTTTTTAGGATAAAAATCATCTAGGATACTTGTCGAAGTTTGTCGAATAATATCAGCGGTAGGAGAGATGGAGACAAGTAACGCCGGATTTGTGCAGCAATTAAAGGATAAACTCGACATAGTTGACGTTATTTCGAGTTACGTCCCGCTACAAAGAAAAGGTAGGGATTACTGGGCGTGTTGTCCGTTTCATCACGAAAAAACTCCTTCTTTTCAAGTAAAAACTTTTCATCAATATTATACTTGCTACGGTTGCGGAAAAAGAGGCGACGTCATCAACTTCGTAATGGAGATGGACAAACTCACTTTCGGCGAAGCGATTGAAAAACTTGCTAAAATCGCCGGATTGGAAGTGCCGGAACGCGCCGTAGACGCCAAATACAAACAACAAAAAGAAAAACTTGAAAAAATTTATGCGGTAAACAGAGAAGCCGCACTTTTTTACCATAACGTTTTACGAACCGAAGCGGGCGAAATCGCGCTGCAATATCTTGCCGGACGGCAACTTACTCAAGAAACGATAAGAAAATTCGGTATCGGATATTCTCCCGATTTTAATTCGCTCGTATCTTACCTTAAAGGAAAAGGCTATTCCGTCGAAACGATGAGGGAGGCCGGAGTAGTCGGCGTTACCGACGACGGCAGACCGTACGATTTTTTTGGGAAAAGGCTTATGATTCCCATTATTTCCGCATCGGGTAAGGTAGTCGGCTTTACCGGAAGAAGTCTTGAAAAAAAACCGGATCACGCAAAATATAAAAACACGTCCGCAACGCTTGCGTTTAACAAACGTAAAAATTTGTTCGGAATAAATATGTACAAACAATACGTCCCGTCCGGGAACAGGGCGATGATACTCGTCGAAGGGCATATGGACGTGATAAGTCTTTTTCAGGCGGGAATACGCAACGTAGTCGCGTCTATGGGAACGGCTCTTACTCCCGAACAATGCAAGGAGATTAAACGTTTTGCGGACATAGTTTACGTTTCTTACGACGGCGATTCCGCAGGTCAAGCCGCCACTCTGAAAGGGTTGTCGCTCCTTAAAGACGAAGGGTTGGAAGTAAAAGTAGTTTGTCTGAAAGACAATCTCGACCCCGACGATTACGTAAAAAAATACGGCAAAGACGGATATTTGAAACTCGTCGACGAAGCGTTGCCGTTAGTTGATTTCAAACTCAAAAAAATAGAAGAAAAATACGCGTTTAACAGTTACGACGAAAGGGTCAAATACGTAAAAGAAGCGGTAGGCGTTTTGTTCGGACTCGACGAAGTCGAAAAAGCGGTTTATACGGAAAAAGTCAGCAAAATCAGCGGTTTGTCGCAAGACAGAATCGTATCCGCGTTGCAGGCGGAAAGTCCGCAGGAAGCGCTCAACGAACGAGAAAAAAAAGAAGAGCCGCAAGTTAAAGAAACGAACGCGCTTGATATTGCGGAAAAATACGTGCTTGCAAGTATGATTTTCGGCAAAGAGTACGCAATGTTCGGCGACGCGATAAAAGAATATTTCGATTATCCGGGACACGCCGCTGCGTTCGAGTACGTTTTATCGTGCGCAAAAGATTCGACTATGCCCGTTGCGGCAAGGTTGTACGACGTTACGGACAAGGAAGACGCGGATTCGATTATCGGTGCTCTGGAAGCGGTTAAAGCCGATAAACAACAAATTTTTTACGAAGAATGTGTTAAAAAACTGCATAAACGGTACGTAGATAAGGAAATAAAGAAAACGATAACGGAATTGAATACTGAAAAAGACGAAGAAAAGAAACGGCAATTAAAAACGAAATTAGTTGCCCTTACGCAGATGAAAAAGTAATTAAAGAGAGGTGCTGTATGCCGGAATACGACGAACGCAAAAAACAAGAACTGGAAAAAATACTCGAAGCCTATAAGGAAAAGAAGGCGATCCCCGAAGACGAACTTCTTAACCGTATGGACAGGTTGCAACTCGACGCGAAAGAACTCGACGAAGTTTACGATTTCCTTGCAAAAAAAGGGATTAAGGTCATTAACGTAGAAGAGCAGAGCAAGATAAACGACCAGATGCTCCAAAAAATAATGAGCGAAGTCAATATCGACGACTCGGTTAAGATGTACCTTAAAGACATCGGAAGAGTTCCGCTTTTGAGCGCGCAGGAAGAACTCGAACTTGCCGAAAAGATGAGCCAGGGTGACGAAGAAGCAAAGAAACAACTCATCAATGCCAACCTTCGTCTTGTCGTAAGTATTGCAAAGAGATACGTCGGACGCGGTATGCAGTTTCTCGATCTTATACAAGAAGGGAATTTAGGTCTGATGAAAGCCGTGGAAAAATTCGACTACACGAAGGGATTTAAGTTCTCTACTTACGCTACCTGGTGGATTCGTCAGGCAATCACTCGTTCACTCGCCGACCAGGCAAGAACCATTCGTATTCCCGTGCATATGGTGGAAACGATTAACAAACTCACGAAAGTGAGCAGAACGTTGCTCCAAAAACTGGGAAGAGAACCCACACAGTCGGAAATAGCAGAAGCGATGGGTATTCCCGAATCGAAAGTCGTTGAAATTCAAAAAATAGCGCACGATCCCGTTTCTCTCGAAACTCCTATCGGCGAAGAAGACGACAGCCATTTAGGGGATTTTATCGAAGATAAAAGCACGGCAAGCCAGATCGACATTGCCGAAATGAAAGAGCGCAAAGCGCTTATCGAAGAAATTCTTACGGGTCTTGCGCCCAGAGAAGCGGCGGTCCTTATTCTTCGTTACGGTTTAAGGGATAATCGTCCGCGTACGCTCGAAGAAGTCGGCAGAGAATTTAACGTAACCAGAGAAAGAATCCGTCAGATCGAAGCGAAAGCACTCCGTAAACTTCGTCACCCCAACAAGATGAAAAAATTCCAGGATTTTCTCGGTAACTAATGATACGACTCAGCGAGCGCTTAAACGCCATACTCGACGTTTGTGAAACTAACGGCGGAATAATTGCGGATATAGGATGCGACCACGGGAAACTGATTTGCGTGGCGGTTCTTTCCGGCAGGTGCGAAAAGGGAGTAGGCGTAGACATAAGCGGTTTTAGTTTGCGTAAAGCAGTCGAATATGCCGAACAGTGCGGCATATCGGACAGGATAGATTTTTTTGAAGGGGACGGTTTCAGCGTAATACCTTATCCGGTTGATACCGCGATTATCGCAGGAATGGGCGGAATAGAAATTACGCACATTTTATCGCAACCGCATCAAGCAAAAAAATACGTTCTTTCACCGCATCAAGATTCTCACGTATTACGCCGTTTTATGGCGGAAAACGGTTTTTGTGCGGAAAAAGACTTCGTTATCGAAGACAAAAATAAGTTTTATCCGATAATAGTTTGCAAAAAGGGTACGTGCGACTATGTCGGCGAAGAATTCTATTTAGGAAAAAATTATCCGCCGCGCCCCGATTACGAAAAACGTAACGAAAAAAGGCTGGCATATCTAAGAAATATCGCAAAAGGTTTTGCGTCGAGCGACAACGCGTCCGAAGAGATCAAAGAAGAACTGGAGGCTCTTTCGTTATGGGAAAAATCAAAGACGTCATAAAGGCAATAGAAGAATTTGCTCCGCGTTCTCTTCAAGGGGATTTTGATAATTGCGGATTAAAATTAGGCGACGTTGAAAACGAATTACACGGCGTTTTGGTAACTTTGGATACAAACGAAGCCGTTGTCGACGAAGCAATTGCAAAAAATTGCAATTTAATAATAGAACATCACCCTTCGATTTTTCACGCTGTGAAAAAATTCGATTACGCATTGCCGCTTACTAAGGCAATGACGAAAGCAATCAAGAACGATATTGCGATTTATTCGGCGCATACGAACGTTGATTTTGCGGACGACGGATTAAACGATTACGCCGCGAAACAATTAGGTTTACTTAACGTAAGAAAAACCGGCGAGCCGTGCGATCCGAGAATGGGAGAACTCGAAAAAGAAGTTACGCTCGAAGAGTTTTATCAAACGGTAAAGAAAACGTACAACGATAAAAACGCCACGTATATAGGCGATCCGAATAAAATTATAAGGAGAGTGGCGGTCGTTAACGGCGGAGGAGGTTCGCACGAGGACGATTTACTGACGGCGGTTCGTTCGGGAGCGGACGTTTTTGTTACGGGCGACGTAAAATATAGCGTTGCACGTTTGGCAAAAGACGCAGGATATGCTATAATACAAGTTGGTCACTACGATAGCGAGCAAGGTTTCTCCGATTTAATGTCGGATTTGCTCGAAAAAGTGATCGGAAAAGAAAAAATATACAAAGCAACGACCTTGCTTAATCCGTATAACTGACGAGGAGGATGGAAATGTCCGTACAAAAAATATTAGAATATCAAAAAATCGATATGAACGTCTACAAGATAGAGAAAGACTTCGCACAATCCGAGCAAGCAAAAAGAGTGATGAGCAGAAAATCGGAAATTAAAAACAAGCGCGATATGCTCGATACGTTGGCGTCCGAATTAGAAAAAAGTTACGCTCTTCTTAACTCCTTGGAGCAAAAACTTCTCGACGAAGACGCTCAGGGCAAGGAATTCGAAACCGATTTTTCGGATTTTTCCGACTTAAAAGACTTCGATAAATACGAAAAGAACTTCACGAAATACGAAGAAGAAGTTCGTAATTTGATTAAGGATATCCAAAAAACGATCAGCAAAATTGCCGAAATAAGCGATAACAATCAAAAAATCAACAACCAAATTACGAAACTCGTAGCCGATTTTAACTTGTCAAAAGTCGAGTTGGAAAAGAAAAGAAAAGAACTTGCCGTTTCGGCGATTCCGTTTGCGAAAAAACTGAAAGAAATCGAACCCGAAGTCGATGAAAAATATCTTACTAAATACAAGGAACTTCGCGCGAAGAAGAAAATGCCGGCGTTCGTTCCTTACATCGACGGAAACTGTATGGGTTGCGGTATCGGAATCGAAGTCGAAGTGGGTAAATATATGAACAACCCGTTTGATTGTGCGGAATGTCCGCATTGCGGAAGAATCGTCTATAAAATGAATTAACGTCTTATTTTAAGCATACATTTTCGTGAGGTGATTTATGCATTTTACGAAAATGAACGGCTTAGGTAACGACTATATTTTCATAGATTGTACGGAAAAAACCGTTGAACTCGGTCCGAAACAAATCGTAGCGTTATGCGACAGACATTTTGGTATCGGGGGCGACGGAATAGTTATGATAACAAAGTCGCAATCTGCGGATTTCGGAATGACAATATACAATTCCGACGGAAGCCGGGCGGAGATGTGCGGCAACGCGCTCAGATGTTTGGCGAAGTTTGCTTATAACAACAAACTTACACGCGAAAAGTACCTTAAAATAGAAACCGACGGCGGAATGAGATTCGTCAAAATAAACTCCGACGGAACCGTTACCGCAAATATGCGTAAGCCTAAATCCGACTTTGAACCGACGATAGTACGGCTAGATACGTCGATACAAGGTTACAAGGTGAACACGGGCAATCCGCATTTTGTCGTATTTTGCACTTCTTTCGACGAGTACTTTGACGAGTATGCGGAAAGATTAAGCAACAAAACAGACGTTTTCCCTGCGAAAACGAACGTTGAGTTCGTTAAATTTTTTCCGTCCGACAACAAAGCGGTCGTGAGAGTTTACGAAAGGGGCAGCGGAGAAACGCTGGCTTGCGGTACGGGTGCGACGGCGGTATTCGAAACGGCGTATAAGTTCGGTTATCTTAAAGATAACGCCACGGTCGTTCTTAAGGGCGGGAATTTGTCTTTGACTCATAACAGCAAAGGCGAAGTACTCGTGACGGGCGACGCAAAATTTAATTACGAAGGGAGAACGGAAATACTGAACGATGGTTAAAGTAAACAAAAACTACGGAAATATTAAAGAAACGTATCTTTTCAGCGAAACGGCAAAAAGGATTGCCGCTTTTTCCGCTAACAATCCCGACGTTAAAGTCATTAAAATGAGCATAGGCGACGTAACGAAGCCGCTTGCTCGCGACGTTGTCGAAGGAATGAAAAAAGCCGCTTGCGAAATGGGAACTCTCGAAGGTTTCCACGGATACGGACCCGAACAAGGCTATCCGTTTTTGAAAGAAAAAATAAAAAACTATTATAAAAATGAAATGAACGTCGAACTTGACGCGGACGAGATATTTATTTCGGACGGCGCAAAAAGCGACATAGCGAATATCACCGACTTGTTTTCGAACGAAAACGTAATCGTCGTACCCGACCCGGTTTATCCGGTTTACGTTGACAGCAACGTTATGCTAGGAAGAAAGATAGTTTATATTAAAGGATCGGAAGAAAACGGCTTTTTACCTATGCCGGACGAAAACACGGAAGGAGATATATTTTATCTTTGCTCGCCAAACAATCCCACGGGATCGGCGTATACCGTAGATCAACTTAAAATATGGGTAGATTTCGCCTTGAAAAAGCAAGCGATAATTCTTTTTGACGCCGCATACGAAAGTTTCGTTACGACCGACGTCGCTCGTTCTATATATCAAGTGGACGGAGCGAAAAACTGCGCCATAGAATTTTGCTCATTATCAAAAACCGCAGGGTTCACCGGCACGAGATGCGGTTATACGGTTGTGCCGAAAAATTTGGTTTTCGACGGTTTCAGCCTTAATAAAATGTGGTTAAGACGACAAACTACGAAGTTTAACGGAGTAAGTTACGTCGTTCAGCGCGCAGCGGAGGCGGTTTTCTCGGAAAACGGGCTGAAAGAAGTAAGACAAACTATAAAATATTATCAAAGAAACGCTTTAATCATCATAGAAACGTTAAAACGTCTCGGAATAAGTTTTACGGGCGGAGTTAATTCTCCGTACGTTTGGTACAAAGTTCCCGACGGAATGACGAGTTGGGAATATTTCGATTATTTACTTTCCGGGTGCGGTGTTGCAGGAACACCGGGCAGCGGTTTCGGCGAATGCGGAGAAGGATATTTCCGTCTTACCGCATTCAATACGTATGAAAATACGGTAGAAGCGATGCGCCGGTTGGAATTACTATACAAAAAAAATTAAATATAACGGAGGTTATACAAATGAGTGTTACAATACTTGTCGGAGCACAATTCGGCGACGAAGGTAAAGGCAAAATCGTAGACTATCTTGCCCAGAAAATGGATATGGTAGTACGTTTTCAGGGCGGAGATAACGCAGGTCATACGGTTGTAAACGAAGACGGAGCGTTCAAAATGCACCTAATTCCGTGCGGAATTTTCAAAAAAGGATGCAAAGTTCTCGCCAACACGGGTATGGTTATTAACCCCGACGAATTTATCAACGAACTTAAACAGTTTACGGATAACAACGTAGATATAAGCAACGTTTATATTTCGTCCAGAGCGACTATCCTTATGCCTTATCACGTCGAACTCGACGGACTCGGCGAGAAGACGGGTATTTCTATCGGAACGACTAAACGCGGTATCGGATACGCTTACGCCGACAGAATGAGAAGAACGTCCCTTCGTTTTGAAGATCTTCTCGACTTAGAGTATTGTAAAGGACGTATTGCGAAGATAATGCCGAGAATTAACGCGGAACTTGCCGCACTCGGCGGTAAAACGTTTTCCGAAGAAGAAGTATTCGAAAAATGCGCATTTTGGGCGGAAAAACTCGGTCATATGATCGTAGAACCCGTTTCTTTCGTAAACAACGCCATAAACAACAACGAACATTTACTCTTCGAGGGTCAACTCGGCGTAATGAAAGATATCGATCTCGGTATTTATCCTTTCGTTACTTCGTCCAACCCCGTTGCCGCGTACGCTGCGGTAAGCGGTGGTTTCCCGGTAAGTAAAATTAACGAAATCGTAGGCGTAATGAAAGCCTTTACTTCCGCCGTAGGCGACGGACCGTTCCCGACCGAACTTTTCGGAGCGGAAGCGGACGGATTCAGAGGACAAGGCGGTCATATCGACGACGAATTCGGCGCAAGAACCGGCAGAGCGAGAAGACTCGGTTGGCCCGATCTCGTAGTAGTAAAATACGCTGCAATAGTTAACGGTTTTACTTCCATCGCAATTTGCAAAATCGATAAACTCGATACTTACGACGAAATCAAAGTTTGTTATGCGTATAAACTTAACGGAAAAGTTATAGATTATATGCCGAACGCAAGAGATTTGTATAAAGTAGAACCCGTTTATACGACGCTTAAAGGTTGGAAAAAAGACACGAGCAAAATCAGAAACTACGAAGAACTTCCTGCCGAAACGAAACAGTATATCGAATTTATCGAAAAAACCGTCGGCGTACCCGTTAAATATATCGGCGTAGGTCCTGCAAGAGAAGATCTTATCGTTAAAGAATAATCGAAAAAAACTCATAATATTTTTAAGCCCGCTTTTTTACGGCGGGCTTTTTCTTTGGCAAAAAGTAATATCTCTTTTCTTTTTCTACGACGTTTTCGTCAATAAACCAACCGATAAACGGACAAACGAGAAAACAGGCAACAACGTTAAATAAAGTATGGAAAAGAGCAATTTTTGTATCCATAGCAACATTTAATCCTAAGAAAAAGTCAAGCAGACGCGAGTAATAAGCGACGATAAAAAATATTGCGGGAATAAGGTTAAAAATAAAGTTAAAGGTTGCTACGCGTACGCTTTTCTTCGTTTTTCCGAGAGATACCAAAAATATCGTAGAACACGTTCCGATATTCGCAGCCATAATCATAAATAATGCGTTCGGTAACGTAAGCGCGTTTATTTTAGCAAACGATATAATCAGTACGCTTACCAAAGAAGAACTTTGACAAAGCGCGGTAAGGATAAGGCAAACGAAAAACGGGACGAACGGATTAGGAGAAAAGAGAAAGTCCGGTCTGATATTCTTCACAAGTTCCGGTACGGCGTTTTTTATGATGGAAAAACTTATAAAAATCACCGAAAAACCGCTTACGGCGAGCGCGTATTTTTTATTTTTTTCTTTTTTTGTCAGCATCAGGAACAAAACGGAAAAGAAAACAAGAGAGGAGAAAATCGCTCCGACGGACACGTTTTGCATCAAAGCAAGGTATGCGGTAGCAGTTGTGCCGATATTGCTCCCCGCTATGGCAAAAAACGTTGTTTTTTCGGTTATTTTTTCTTTATCGCGCAGAGCGGTAAGCACGCTGTTTATAGCCGAAGAACTCTGAGTAATCGCCGCAGAAAAAACGCCGCAAACAAACGAAAAGAAGGGCTTTCCGAACAATTTTTCCGTTTTGGGGGAAAGAGAATAATTCTTATCGAAACATTTATCTATGGTGTAAATTCCGAAAAGAAACAAACCTACGCCGCTTACGAACGTTAAAATTAACCTCAGCATTACATAAAAAGATTATTTTCGATTGTTAAAATTATGCGTAAAAAACCGATTTTTGTCTTGTCATTGTTTTTTATATGTGTTATTATATTAAATGTAAATATTAGGGAGGTATGTATGAAGTCTTTTTGGCAAAACAAACGCATTTTTAACGTTAACAGTTTGACAAGATACGCAAGCGGATTTCCTTTGTCGGCTGAAAATATATATAAAATCATAAAATTAAGCGGAGACTGGAAGTTCAAATTCTGTCCCACGGTTTTCGATATTCCCGAAAATTTCGGTTCGAAAGATTTTAACGACAGTGATTTCGGAACGATGAAAGTCCCTGCCGAATGGCAGATACAGGGCGTAGATACGCCGATATATACCAACATCGTATATCCGTACGCTATCGAATCGAAAAATCTTCTCAGAGTACCCAAAGTTTACGGAAAAAAAACCAGTGCCGGACTGTACGTATGCGAGTTCAATCTTAATACGCTTAAAGACAAATATTTTATTCATTTCGGCGGAGTAAATTCCTGTGCGGAAGTTTATCTGAACGGCGAATTCGTCGGCTACAGCGAAGATACGTTCGATTTTCAGGAATACGACGTTACGAATTTCGTAAAAGAAGGAAAAAATACGCTTTCTGTAATCGTCTACAGATACTGTACCGGAAGTTATCTCGAAGATCAGGATATGTGGCGTCTAAGCGGTATTTTCCGCGACGTTTATCTTATTAACAAACCCGTCACAGAAATAGCGGACGTTTACGCAAGAAGCGAATTCTCCGGCGATAAATACGACGCGGCGAATTTGATTATAGACGCAAAAATCGGCGGAATTAACCCTTCGGACAAACTTACTTTAATTACCGAAGTATTCGACGCGACTAACGCGCTCGTAAGGAAAACAGAAAGAACCGTTACCGGCGAAAAGGTTGTTTTTGAAGAAAAATTCGACGAAGTGACCGCTTGGTCGCACGAAAATCCTTATCTTTACAGAATAGATTTTACGCTCGTCAAGAACGGAGAATTCGAAGACAAGAGAAGTATTAACTTCGGGTTCAGAGAAGTAAAAATCGTACCTATGATCGACGGAAAAGGTCCGTTTATTTTGCTTAACGGAAAACCGCTTAAATTCCGCGGTGTAAATCGTCACGAATTCCATCCTGAATACGGTCACGCCGTACCTGCCGAACTTATCTACAAAGATTTGTTGCTTTGCAAGGAAAACAACATTACGGCAATCCGTACTTCGCACTATCCGAACAGCAGGATTTTCTACGATTATTGCGATAAACTCGGTATACTCGTTATGTGCGAAAACAATCTTGAAACGCACGGACTCAGTATGTTTATACCCGGAAACAGCAAATTATGGACGAAACAATGCGTATACAGAATGGAAAATATGGTTAACACCTATAAAAACCATCCGTGTATAATAAGTTGGTCGCTGGGCAACGAAGCAGGTTTCGGTAAATCGTTCGTTGAAATGAAAAAAGCGGCGCTTGCGATAGACAAAACCCGTTTTATCCATTACGAAGAAGATATTACCGGCAAAATTAGCGACGTTTTCAGCGAAATGTACGCTCACGTCGAAAAAATGGACGCACTCGGACAAAACAAGAGAGTATCGCACTGTTTCTTTACCGTTTTCAGACCGCTCGGAGTATCTTATTCTCCCGCAAAATACAGAGATTTACCGTATATAGAATGTGAATACGCTCACTGTATGGGTAACAGTTTGGGCAATTTTGCGGACTATTGGGCGAAATTTAAGCAATACGACAGACTTGCAGGCGGATTTATCTGGGACTTTGCCGATCAGGCGATTAAACACGTAGCGGAAGACGGAACCGTAGAATATCGCTACGGCGGCGACTTCGGCGACGTGCCGAACGCAGGCGTGTTCTCCTTTAACGGAATAGTAAAAGCGGACAGAACCCCGAACCCTGCTTTATACGAAGTTCGCAAACAGTATCAGATGGTTGATTTTTCTTATGAAAACGGGACTATAACCGTTAAAAACGGTTTTATGTTTACCGACATCGACAAATACGAACTTACGCTTACTTTCCTTACCGACGGCGAGGAAACTTTGACGAAGAAAATCGTTCTTGGATCCGTACCTGCAGGAGAGCAGTGCAAAATCGAAATCGACGCGCCCGAAACGGACGGCGAACAAACCGTTCTTTGCGAACTCAAAGCGCCGAACGACGACAGAGTCGTCGCGTACGAACAATTCATCGTTAAAGAAGGCACGCTTGATTTAACCGAACCTACCGGAACGATGTCCTGCGACGAAGCGAACTATTGGGAATATCGTATATACAACGACAACGTTCAATACATAGTCGACAAAGTTACCGGCGGAATAACGAGCATTAAGAAAGGAAACGTAGAAATACTCCGTAGTCCCGTAATGCCCAACTTCGTACGTGCGACCATAGACAACGATCGTTACGAACAAGTTGATATTCCTATAGTCAAGAAAATTATGGGCGTATATAAATTCCATAACGCGCAAAAGAAAATCGCGCCTAAGAAAAACGTTCGTATGGAGAATAAAGACGGTGTAGTTTCCGTAATAATGGACTGGAAGTTCAAATACGGCAAAGTTTCTACGAAATATACGTTCTTTAACGACGGAATCGATATGGAACTTATGGTTAAACCGCGTTGCGAACTCGTTCGTTACGGATTTACCTTCGGAATGAGGGAAGCGGTCAAAAATATGGCGTTTTACGCAAACGGACCGTTCGAAAACTACTGCGACAGAAATTCCGCAGCGATACTGCGCAAATACGAAGGCGTTGCGGAAGACTTTAACCACGAATATCTTTCTCCGCAAGAAAACGGAAACCATACCGGAGCAAGGTATCTTAGTCTGGGCGACGAAATAAACGGGCTTGTAGTTTTGGCAAAAGATAAGCCTTTCGAATTCGGAGTTTTGCCTTATTCGATGGAAAAACTCGAAAAAGCGGATCACGAACACGAACTCATAAAAGACGATCACTACACCGTAACCATTGACGGTAAACAAAGGGGTGTAGGCGGCGATACTCCGGCGATGGCTTGTTTGAAAACTCCTTACAAGATAAATCCCGGTACCGTGCACAGACTTGCGTGCAGAATTATCGTTAAGTAACAATGAAAGGACTTGTATTAGAAGGCGGCGGCGCAAAAGGAGCATTCCATTGCGGCGCCGTCAAGGCATTATATGACTACGGTTACAAATTCGACGGCGTTGCAGGCACGAGCATCGGCGCGATTAACGGTGCTCTTATTGCGCAAGATTGCGGTTACGAAAAAATGTACGACGTTTGGACGAGCGTCACGGCAGAAGACATAACCCACTTCGATAACATAGAGGTCGGTAAACTGTTTAATCGCGAGTTCAGCAAAAAAACTGTTTCTTACTGGGGCAAACAGGTATTGAAAGTCGTATCTAATCTCGGCGTTCCCACGGATAAAGTAAGCGAATACCTACATAAAATCATTGACGAAGATAAACTTCGTTCTTCGCCGATGGATTTCGGAATAGTAACGTACTGTTTAAGCAACAGAGAACCGCTCGAACTTTTCAAAGAAGACATTCCCGTCGGCGAATTGCACAATTTTATTCTGGCAAGCGCATATTTTCCTGCGTTCAGGCTCGGAAGAATGAACGGTAAATACTATATCGACGGCGGAGTTTACGATAATTTACCGCTTAACGCTTTGCCCGAACAAAAAAACTACGACGAGATTTATGCTATACGAACGATGAGCCGTATGCCGCATAAAGAAATAAAACGCAGCGACGTAGTCGTTCATTACATTTGTCCGTCCGAAGATCTCGGAAACACCATTAACATAAACAGCAGGGCAATAAATTACAAAATCAAACTCGGGTATTACGACGCACTCAGATTTATTAAAGGGTATAAAGGCTTCCGCTACTACGTTAACGGGGACGCGGATATCTTTGATAGAATTTTTTACTCGTTAAACGACAGCACGAAGGAGAAGATTTGCAATCTTTTCCGTATCAAAGAAGAAACGTTTATTACGGAATTATCCGAAAAATTAAAACCGAAAACGAGCGAAGAAACCGCCATACCCAACATAGATTCTTTCTTTTCGTTTTTTGAAGATATTGCCGCGTTTTACGGAGTGGAAAAATTTTCGATTTATACGCAAGAAGAATTTATTAATCAAATTATTAAAAAGTCGGTATCTACGGATACGGATTTGTTATTAAACGGATTCGGGAAATTCACGGCTTTAGCGAAAAAACTCGCTTTATATCAACTGCTTATACCTTACATAACGGAGATCAAAAATGGATAAAACAAAAGCGCTTAACACCGCTAAAAAACTTTGCAACAGATGGTTCATCGACGCGTTCAGCGGAATGTCTTTGGGGTTGTTCTGCACGCTGATTGCCGGAACGATTCTCGGAACGATCGGAGAATGGATAAACAAAATCGGCGGCGGAAACGTTGCCGGGGTGTGGATTATAAACGTATCCAAAGCGGCAAAAATGCTTATGGGTGCGGGAATAGGCGTCGGCATCGCGGCTAAATTAAAAGTTAAATCGCCGCTAGTAATGTTCTCGGCGGCTGTTGCAGGGTTTATCGGAGCGTTTGCCGTATCTAATTCGGGAGATTTTGCAATTCTGAAAGGAGATTTCGGAATTAAATTCGGCGCATGCGGAAACCCGATAGGCGCTTACGTAGTTTCCTTGATTTGTATAGAAATTTCTTCTTTGTACGCAGGGAAAACTAAACTTGACATTATACTTATTCCGCTTGGAGTAATGATTATATCTATGGCGGCGATTTTCGTTTCGTGGCCGTTCGTAAAACTCGTTTATTACATCGGCGTGCTTATCGAAAAGATTATTCTTCTCAACGAAGTAGCAAAGTATCTTATGGCGATACTCGTTTCCGTCGCAATGGGAATACTTCTTACAATGCCTACGTCTAGCGCGGCTATATGGGTTTCCATCGTCGGAGCAATGCGTCTTTCCGACGGAACGATACCTTATGCGTTACTCGTTGCAGGCGGTGCGGCGGTAGCAGGTTGTTCGACGCATATGGTCGGTTTTGCCGTTGCGAGTTTCCGTGAAAACAAAATCGGCGGACTTATTTTGCAAGGGCTGGGAACGAGTATGTTACAAATTCCCAACATTATGAAAAAACCGCGCATTATGATACCCGAAATAATTGCAAGTGCGGTCGTCGGTCCCGTTGCGGTTGCATTCGGTTTACTTTGCGACGAAACCGGGGGCGGAATGGGAACAAGCGGTCTGGTAGGCGTTATCAGCACGATTTCCACGAGTATAAACAACAGAGTTGCGCCGTGGAAAATAGGAGTAGGCGTAACGCTTTGTCTGTTCGTTTTGCCTGCCGTAATATGTTTCTTCGTAAGCGAGTTTATGCGCAAGAAAAATTGGATAGAATTCGGAGATATGAAACTCGATGACTAACGACGTTAAAATTCTTTTACTTGACTCAAACAGTCTGATTAACCGTGCTTTTCACGCTTTACCGCCGTTAATTAACAGCGACGGACTGTATACCAACGCGATTTACGGTTATATGACGATGCTTAACAAACTAATAACCGAAGAAAAACCGACGCATATTTGCGCCGTTTTCGATTGTCGGGCAAAAACTTTCCGCCACGGAATGTACGACGGATATAAAGCGACGAGAAAGCCTATGCCGGAAGAACTTGCGATGCAGGTACCGGTTTTGCAACAGTTATTAGTTAAACTCGGAATAAAAATTCTTTATAAGGAAGGTTACGAAGCGGACGATATTCTCGGAACGCTGTCAAAACGCTTCAATTATCCCACGATTATCGTTACCGGGGACAGAGATTGTCTGCAACTGGTAAGCGATACGACGACTGTTTTTAACACGAAAAAAGGAATTACCGAAGTAAAAAAATATACGCCCGAACTTCTTGCCGAAGAAGGCTTTACGCCGCAGCAAATCATCGAATACAAAGCGCTTGCCGGTGATTCGAGCGATAATATCCCCGGTTGCAGCGGAGTAGGCGATAAGACGGCAAAAGATTTGCTTTCCGAATATAAATGCGTAGACGGAATTTACGAACACATCGACGTAATCAAAGGCAAATTGAAAGAAAAATTACAAAACAATAAAGATATGGTAATGCTTAGCAAACGCCTTGCGACCATAGACGTTTTTGCCGACGTCGAATGTAGTCTGGACGATATAGTTTATCTTAATCGTATAAGCGACGACGCTATAGATATGATGAAATATCTACAATTTAAGAAACTTATCGAAAAATTTGCTCCCGATTATAAAGAAACCGACGTTAAGAGCACGGAAAGCAAAAAAAACGAAACAAAAGAAAAAACCTATGACGTCAGTTACGGCGAAAACAAAGAATACGAAAATAAAATAAAAAATTCGACCGCAGAAATAATCGAAATATCGGACGAAAATACGTTAACGGATGAAATAAAAAACATCAGCGAAAACGACAAAATTTTCTTTGATTTTACCGAAAGCAACGCAATTATCGGTATTGAAAATAAAATTTATTCGATAAAAACAACCGAAAATTTAATCGATACCGGTATTTCTTACGAAACCGTAATCGACGTCGTAAAACCGTTGGTCGCCGGGAAAAATCAAAAATTCTTTTTCGATGCAAAAAAAAATATGCGTTTTTTATCGGCATACGGAGTTAAAATCGAAAAACCGTACGACGATTTACTTCTGATGGCATATTTAATAAACAACACTAAAGTCATTAAAAATGCCGAAATGCTTACGGAAGAGTATTGCTACTCTACCGAAAACGTATACGGTGCTTTGTGCGATATTTATCCGATTCTTAAAGAAAAAATTACGGAAAAAAATCTCACGAAATTATACTACGAAATCGAATTACCTTTAATCGAAGTTTTATTCGATATGGAGCAAACGGGTTTTTCGGTAAACGGAACTATGCTCGAAGAACTAAACGTAAAATACGCCAAAGAAATTAACGAATTATTGCAAGAAATTTATTCTTTGGCAGGACAAACTTTTAACGTTAATTCTAATAAACAGTTAGGTTTCGTCTTGTTCGATACGCTCGGTTTGCCACATTCGAAAAAAACAAAAACGGGTTATTCGGTAGACGCCGACACGTTGGAAGAACTGGATCATCCTATCGTAACGGCAATTTTAAGATACAGAGAACTTGCCAAACTTAAATCGACTTACGTTGAAGGAATGAAACAAGTAATGAATCCTTTGACGGGAAAAGTTCATACCTGTTTTAATCAATGCATTACCGCAACCGGCAGACTTTCTTCTACCGAACCGAATTTACAGAACATTCCGATAAGAAAAAGCGAAGGGAGAGAGATCCGTAAAATGTTCATTCCGAGCGAAGACAACGTTTTAGTCACCGCCGATTATTCGCAAATCGAACTTCGACTTCTCGCGCATTTTTCCGAAGAACCGAAACTTATCGAATCATATCAAAACGGTTGCGACATACACGCCTTGACTGCGAGCAAAATATTCAACGTTCCGCTTGAAGACGTTACGCCCGAAATGAGAACTTCCGCCAAAGCGGTTAATTTCGGTATTATTTACGGAATCAGCGGTTTCGGCTTATCGAAAAATGCTGGAGTAACGCGTTATCAGGCAAAAAACTTTATCGAACAGTATTTTATAACCTATCCGAAAGTTAAAGAATATATGGACTCAAACGTAAGTTTAGCCAAAAAACAAGGATATTTAACGACTTTGTTCGGTAGAATACGTTATTTCCCCGAACTTACAAGTCCGAAATTTTCTATTCGCGCTTTCGGAGAAAGAGCGGCGATGAATATGCCTTTGCAGGGTACGGCAAGCGACATAATTAAAATTTCGATGCTTAAAGTACACGACGCACTGAAAAATCAAGGACTAAAGGCAAAACTAATTCTTCAGGTACACGACGAACTCATCGTAGACACACCGAAAGAAGAAGAAGACGCAGTAAAAGAAATTCTTAAAAATAATATGGAAAGCGCGGCGAATTTGAGAGTTCCGCTTACCGTAAACGTTTCCTGCGGGAGTAACTGGTATGCCTCGAAATAAAGAAATAATCGCAATAACCGGCGGAATAGGAGCAGGGAAAAGCGAAGTATGCAAAATTTTGCTTCAACACGGCGAAAAATGTATCTCTTGCGACGAAATTAACGCTGAACTATTGCTTAACGAACAATACTTAGACGGACTTAAAGCGATTTTCCCGAATGCAGTAATCGACGGAAAAGTCAACAAACAACTTATAAAAGAACAAATCGCTTTACACGAAGAAAAAAGAAAAGCGTTAAACCGCTATTCGCACGAAAAAATTAAAGCCGAAATGCTTTCGCGAATAAACGAAGAAGAAGGTCGGGTTTTCGTGGAAGTTCCCGTGCTGAATCAGACCGATTATGCGCCGATTTTCGATAAAATTTGGGTGGTCGTTTCGGACGTTACTCTGCGTAACGCTCGTATCGTCCTAAGGGACGGAATCGATGAAAAGTTTGCCGAAAAACTTATAGAAATGCAAAGCACGAACAACGATTACGGCGATAAAACGATTTACATAATAAACGACGGAGATAAAGCCGCGCTTGAGAAGAAAGTGGTCGATTTGTTGAAATGAGCGCAATTCTTCACGTCGACGCAAATAATTTTTTTGCGTCCGTAACAATTAAGAATAATCCGCAATTAAAAGGTAAACCGGTGATAATTTGCGGCGATCCCGACAGAAGACACGGGATAGTTTTGGCGAAAAGCAACGAAGCGAAAAAACTCGGAATAAAGACGGCGACGACGATAGGAGAAGCGAAAAAATTATGCAAAGATCTGATCTGTATGCCGCCGGATTATGCGGAATATAAAAAATATTCGGAAAAACTTTACGAAATTTATAAGCGATATACGCCTTTAGTCGAAAGTTTCGGAATGGATGAATGTTGGCTTGACGTAACTGGCAGCACCAAATTATACGGAACTCCCGAAGAAATCGCAAACGATATTCGCGAAACCGTAAAAAAAGAACTCGGAATCACGGTTTCCGTAGGCGTTTCTTTTACTAAAACGTTTGCCAAACTCGGCAGCGATATGAAAAAACCCGACGCCGTAACGGTAATCGACGAAAATAATTATAAAGTTAAAGCGTGGTCGTTGCCCGTTTCCGATATGATTTACGTCGGAGATTCGGTAAAAAAAGTCCTTTTTGAGAATAAAATTTATACGATAGGGGATCTTGCTAATACTCCCGTTGAAAAACTTAGCGAAATATGCGGAAAAAGCGGAGTTAAACTTCACGAATACGCAAACGGTACGGACGGAGAAAAGGTCAGCGCATATAACGACGAGTATATTCCCGAAAGCATTTCCAACGGCACTACCGGAGAAGAAGACGTTACTTCAAACCGATCCGCAAGAGCGTTGATTTATTCGTTAAGCGAGCTCGTCGCATTCCGTCTTCGAAAATACAATCTGATTGCGTACGGAGTGAGTATAAATGTTAAAGACGCGTCGTTTCGCAACGAGTCAAAGCAAACCAGACTGGAAACTCCTACCGCCGACGCCAACGTTATTGCGCAAACCGCATATAACGGAATTATCAAACGTTTTCGGGTATCCGAAGAAAATCCTATCCGAACGATAATCGTCGGCGTATACAACCTGAAAGACGAGAACTCGGTCTATCGGGATATGTTTGCCGAAGAAGAAGAGGAAAAACAAAGCGAAATCAATAAAAGAATGGATAAACTAAGAGATAAATACGGTTTTTCCATCTTAAAACGAGCGATAGAACTTGACGATAAGTTTTACGGAATTAAGAAAAAAACGAAAAAAGAAGATAACGACAATTAAAAATACCGCGCTACAAAGCGCGGTATTTTTGAGATAAATATTCTTTTTAATAATTTCTTGAATCGGCAACGTAAACGCAGGCAATCGTATCCGGACCGCAGTGAGTTCCGATAACGGGTCCGATGTAATAGTCCCAAACGTTTGCGTCGGGAATTCTTTCTTTGATTTTAGAGATTAAAATATCCGCGTCCGCTCTGCAATCGCCGTTAAGTACGACGATGGGATATTTGTCTACGTCGCGAACTCTCGCAACGACGTCGTCAACGATAGCGTTGATCGCTTTTTTTCTACCGTTTACTTTTCCGGCAGTGTAAAGTTTACCTTCGGAGTTAATTCTGACGATCGGTTTAACTTGGAGAAGGCTACCGAGCGTAGCCTGAACGGCGGAAAGTCTACCGCCTTTTTTAAGATAAAATAGGTCGTTAGGGGAGAACGACGCACAAACTCTCGGCGCAAATTCGGAAAGGAATTCTACGATTGCGTCGTTTGACTTTCCTTCGTTGTGCATTTTAACGGCATAATAGCAGGGAAGTCCTGCGACAAGGCTTATTCCGCGAGTGTCGAAACGACGATATTTTGCGTCTGGATATTTCTCACGAAGTTCTTCAATCGCAATGTCATGATACTTAAAAGTACCGCTTAATTCCTCGGAAAAACTTACGTACAAAATGTCTTCGCCTTGCGCAAAGAAAGGTTCGAAATATTCCTTGTAAATCTCTACGTTAAGTCCGCTCGTGATAGGCATATTGCCCGCTCTTACGAGAGAGAAGAACTCTTTTGCGTCATAGGATTCGCCAAGGCTCACGCCCGCGCCCACGAGGTAGACCAGCGTGCTCTGCCCGCTCTCCAGTGTGAGGTCGGGAAAAAAGTAGCGCGCCGTGGCGGTGGGCTTGTCGGACAGGCGGTAGCCGGAAAGATTCACTGCGCTGCCGCTGCGGTTGGTGATTTCCACCCAGTCCGGAGAAGCTTCGCCCACTTCCAACGCCTTTTTGTTGGAACTCATGACTTCGGAGATGTAGATGCCGTTGTTGTTCTCTTCAAAAAAACGGTTGGAGAGCTCGGTCTGGCTCTCCACCGTGTTTTCCATGTTGGGGGTGGGCGCTTGCTGCACGGCGAACTCGCCCGTTCCGTCGGGAATGCGCGCATAAGAGGTGTCCACCTGAAGCTCCGGCACCTCCACGCGGTCGTAAAGATAGCCCTCCGGCGAATAGAGCGAAATCGTCTCCCCGCCCGAAGAGATCTTAAAGTTCGTGTGAAAGGGTTCGGCGGAAACGTCGTTGCTGCCGTCGCAGTAGACGAGAATGCGCTCGCCAGCGCCGATGGTGCCCGAGGGGAAGATCCACCGCAGCGGCTTGTCCACGCTGTCCGAAAGGCCGTAGCCCGCAAGATCAATGGGGGAAGAGCCGGTGTTGACGATCTCGATCCAATCGGGGGTAAGACCCAGATTATCGGTCAGCGTCGTGGCGTTGGAGGACTGCACCTCGTTGATCTTCAAAACGCTCTCGCCGCGCTTGTCAAACTGCGCGATGTAGGCGTCGTGACCGGCCTGCGTGTTTTCATATCCGGGAGAATAGAGGGGGGTTTCCGTCCATTCCGTGCTGCTCTTGATCTTGGAAACGTTGGCCTGCGTCGAGGAGCCGGAAACCGAGTCTACCGGGTTTGCGCCGGAGAAGAGATAGAGCGTCTCATCGCTGCTGAGCTTGAAGCTCGCGTGCAGGTTGCCGTCGGTCGCGGCGCGGTTCTTGCCCGAGAGGAATACCACGCGGTATTCGCCCGCCGAAAGCGTGATCGACGGCAGCGGATATTTCGTTGCGTCGTTATCACGGTCGGACAGCGAATAGCCGGAAAGAGACAGATCACCCGCAGTGGAGTTGTAAAGCTCCACCCAGCGGGGGTAATCGCCGTCCTCGTCGCGGACAGCCTTGTCGTTTTCCACCATCAGTTCCGATAGAACCAGCCCTGCGGAGCCGCTGGGCAGATCGGAACTGTCCATCTTGGTGCCGGAGGATTCCGACGGGCCGTAGCTGGGCGTAAGCTGCTTGCCGCGGGCGTAGAGTATCACGCCCACGATGCCTGCGATCAGCACAAGAAGTATGATCAAATTCGAGGCTTTGCGCTTCATTTCAACAATCCTTTCCGAAAAAGATCGGGTTTTTTAAGCATCCTTAGTGTAACACAAAGGAGAGTGGTTTGCAAATCCAAGTGTTACTATATAATAAGACGAGCATGGTGGAAAAAACGATGCAGCGGACACGTCTTTTCAATGGAAAAGGAGAAAAGGATCGAAATACTTTCCGGCGGGATTGACGAAAAGGGGGCTGTGGCGTACAATGACGGTACATCTGGACGCCGCGTGGCGGCGTTCCTGCGCAAATAAGCGGGATCAACCTGCGGGTGCTCCCTTTGGAAGGTTGACGAATGAAGAGAAAAAAGAAACTGACGCTGCCCTCGTGGCTGCGGTCGGCATTGCACCCGTCCACGCTGACGGTGCTGAAAATAAAAAAGGAAATCTTTGCCCCTTCGCGCGTGCTGATGGCGGGCTTCTTTCTGGTGATTCTGGTAGGATCGCTGCTGCTGCATCTGCCCGCGGCGAGTACGCACGGGCGGCTGAGCTATATTGACGCACTGTTTACCGCAACCTCTGCCGTGTGCGTGACCGGACTTTCCGTGCTCGATCCGGGGCGCGATTTGACGCTGCTGGGACAGGTCATCTTGATCCTGCTCATCCAGCTGGGCGGTTTGGGATTCATGACCTTCGGCACGATGCTGCTGATCGTGCTGCGCAAGCGCATCACGCTCAGCGAGCGCCTGCTCATCTCCAACAGCTTAAATGAGGACGGCCTGCAGGGCATAGTGCGGCTGGTGATGCGCATCATGGGGCTGACGCTGTCCATCGAGGGCATTGGCGCAGTGCTGCTGATGACCCGGCTGATTCCCAAGCACGGCGTGGCGCGGGGCGTATGGTATTCGATCTTTCACGCCATTTCCGCCTTCTGCAACGCGGGCTTTGACCTGGCGGGCGGATTTGAGACTTACCGCAACGATCCCATCGTGATGCTGATCGTCATGGCGCTGATCACGCTGGGCGGCATCGGCTTTTCCGTAATGTTCGATGTGCAGAAGAGCCAGGGACGCTTTTCCCGCCTGACGCTGCATTCCAAACTCGTGCTGGTGATTTCCGCGATCCTGACCGTGAGCGGCGCAGTGCTGTTCTTCCTGTTTGAGCATGACAATCCCCTGACGCTGGCAGACCCCATGCTGCACCCCGGCG
>ERZ779888.865-NODE-865-length-33159-cov-15.330353_pt1 | contig 33159 bp, 29 predicted proteins | sample MGYA00511245_ERZ779888 | MGnify/ENA primary metagenome ERZ779888 (study PRJEB29588, sample SAMEA2155255) | human gut metagenome | biome: human gut; feature: human-associated habitat; material: faeces | place: Denmark | collected 2008/2010 ...
GTTTTCTTAACTCTTGAGATATCTTAAATAAGAAATTAGACTTTTCATTTACTGACCTTTCAGTAAGTTCTTTATTTCTTGTTAACAAATCTATTATCTGTGTATCAGGATTTTCTATTGTATGATACATTATAAAAATAACAAACGTTTCCATAACAGTAGTAAAAGTCAATCCAGGATTCTTTTGTTGTATAATTGTAGATATCACAGATAAAACTATAAATATTATAATCGGAGCATATTTCTTTTGAAATATTCTTTTTATATTAACAATTATTAAAATACTCCAAAAGATTATAAATATCGTAGCAACAAAATATATTATATTTATACCAACTCCTATTGAGTAAATATAACCATTAATATTTTGAAACTCTATTGGAAACAATAAAACTATAATTATTATAAAAGCAAACGATACATAACTTATTTTAGATATTTTATTATAAAAAACATTTATTTCCTCTTGTTTATAATGATTAACTTTATAAAACAAATATATCGTATAAAGATTAAAAAGTGCAATAAATATTAACAAATACGTTAAATATAATCTATTAAGTAACTGTGGTAAAAAAGATAAATTATTAGATACTGTATAATAACATAATAACTCTAATATTAATCCAATTAAATTTAATGTAATCATTTTATAAAACAATTTTGTATCTATTGTTGGTACATATTTTTTTCTATAGCTTGATATATTAATAAATACACTATAAAAAATACTTAATACTATAAAAGATATAGCAACATTCATATCAATCACCTACTATAAAAATTATATAACAAAAAAGAATAAAAAAAAAGAAGTTTTTACTTATAACTTCTTAATTTTAACACTATCTTTTTGATTTCTTCTTATAACTGCATCTTTTTCTAATTTTAAAATATCAGTTTTTCCTATTGCTGTCTGTGGTAATCTATCTACAAAATATATTTCAACTGGTCTTGAATAAGCGCTTATCTTTTGACATTGTTCATTAATTCTTTCACGCATCTCATCATCTTCACTTAAATTAGACACAACATACGCAACAGGTACACTAGACTTCTCATCATCTGGTATTCCTACGACTGCAACATCTTCAACTCCTTCAGTTTCCATTATACAATCTTCAATTAAATCTGGAAAGAATTTTATCGGAGCACCATCATCACCAATAGTCAAATGTATTCTTTTCATTCTTCCTAAATGATGCAACCCGTCATACTCATCAACTTTTCCATAATCACCAGTATGAATCCATCTTATTCCATCACTATGTACTCTAAATATTTCATCAGTCGCTTCCTTATTATTTAAATAACCCTTAGAAAGTGTAGGACTAGTAAGACATATTTCTCCCTCTTCACCACGATTAAGCTCTTCATCACTTCTTATAATATTTCCCTTTTTATCAAAATCAACTTTTACAATCTTAATATTACTATTAACAAGAGGAATTGTCCTATATTGTCCATCACCAACATAATGTTCATAAGCTGCACTAGATATTAATTCATTCATTCCATATCCATTCTTTATTACTGTATCAGCACCATGATTCATCAACCATTCATTAAATTGTTTTATTTCTTCAAAAGTCATAGCCTCTCCACCATAACATACTTCTTTTAAATTAGATAATTTAATATTATCAAATCTTTTATCCTTCATCATCCCTTTAAAATATGGTGCAATTGCCATAAATGTCGAAGGATTATACTTCTTAAATAAAGGATAAATATCCATAGGATTAAATGTAGGATGAAGCACTAAGTTTACACCCATACGAAGTGGCATATGCATATTATTACATAAACCAAACCCAATATTCATAGGTAATACTGTTACAATATTATCTCCTCTTTTAATACTATCAATTGTACTCTCATATTGATGAACCATTGCATTAAAATTATTATTCGTAGCAAGAACAGCCTTAGGAAAACCAGTAGTACCCCCAGTATGAAGTATAACAGCAGTATCATCAAAATTATAATCAGCACTGGATACATCACCTAAATACTCTTTAGCATACATAAGCAATGCTTTATCAAAATAAATCGGATTATTAGAATCCTGCAAACTCTTCTTTATCTTATTAACATTGCCCTTCATAAAATCACTAACACTTTTCATAACCTTCAAATTCTTAGGTAAATAAGTCTTCGGAGACACTAATATCGTATTCTTAATATTAGCTTTTTTTAACGCATCTCTAAACTTTCCATAACTCTCATCAAAAATAATAACATTCTTAACCGGAGCCTCACTAAGATAATAAAAAAACTCTTCAGACGAAGCCATTGGCGTAATCATATTAGGTATAGCACCAATACTATTTAAAGCATAAAATGACACTAATCCATCAATAAAATTAGGAGAACTAATCGGAACAAACTCACCTTTTTCTATTCCCAATGCTTTAAATGCCCTTACAGCAGTATCTATAAGCTCAAAAAATTCTTTATAAGTTAAAGTATTTCCATAATAAGTTACTGCATTTTCATTTATATGATCCCCTAAATTATTTTCTTTCATATAATCAATTATTTTCATATCTTTTACAGTACTATTTATTGCATCTTTATTATAATATTTTAAAAACCTTTTTTCTTGTGACGGTTTTATATTTTGCATAACATCATCCCCTCAAAACAAAATTATGGCATAATTATACCATAATTTAACTTTTTTGTAAAGAGTTTTAACTAACTACCTTAGTACCAACCTTACCCTCTATAACATCATTCAAACTATCAACATCTGAAGAATTATATATGTACATAGGAATCTTATGCTTAACAAGAGCAGCAAGAGCTTCAATATCAAGTATCATCAAAGAAGAAGCACCCTGTTTAATAGACAAATCAAAAAGTTCCTGATGAGTTAAAACATCAAACTTCTTAGCATCAAATTTCTTAGGATCCTTATCATAAACACCATCAACATTCTTAGCCATTAATATAAGCGATGCATCATAGGAAATAGCCTTAGAAATAGTAGTCATATCAGTAGATAAATTAGCAACACCAAGACCTCCTCCAAAAACTACAACATATCCATTTGATAAATCAGATAAAACAGAAGAAACATTTTCTCTTTCCACCATACCAGACACATCAAAAGAACCATAACAACGAGATTTAATACCACATTCATTAAGATAAGAACTAATCGCCATACCATTCATAACAGTAGCAAGCATTCCTATATTATCAGAAACAACCTTATTAATATTAAGATCATTTCTACCTCTCCAGAAATTACCTCCCCCAACAACCAAAATAACTTCATTATCTGAAGATAATTCCTTAACTTGAGTAAGAACCCTATCAAGCATTAAAGAATCAATACAACCATTCCCACTTAAAGATTCACCACTAATTTTTAAAACCACTCTCATACTTACACTCCTACAGCTTAATATTTTTTATTTCATCACCAATAACATCTTTAATCTGTTTCAAATGTCCTGGATTATCTTTATTAAGTAAATAATTTTGAATAAGACCATAACTAGGAAACTCATTTCCCTCAATAATACAAGGTCCATCATTAGTAATTGCAACATCCCATCCAACATATCTAACCTCAGGAACTAATAATGCAGCTTCCTTAACCATTGAATACGCTTCCCTTACAAATGGAATCTTATCTATACTATTAAAATCAAACCCAGTAAGAGGATGCTTATCATAAATAACACCATCATCATCAATAAACTTGCTAAGAACTTTTCCATCCTCATCAAGTCTCATATAAGAATCCCTACACTGAATCGCTGGATTAAGATCCAAACTAATTCTAAAAGAATTAGCAAGAACATGAACAACACCATCTTTATACAAAGTAATAATTCTAAAAGTATTAACAGCATTAGGATTAATCATATTAACATAATCATGTTGCTTTATCTCTTCCTCAAGCAAATATTGACCATTCTTAATTGCATTAGCTCTAAAAGACTCAACATCATCAATCTCACTAACAACAACTTTAAGAATATTTTGTCCCCCAAAAGAAGTCGTAGGCTTTAAAAACACATTCTTTTTTCCCTTTAAAAAAGCCTTAATATCTGAAACATCAGACCTTCTAATATCAAGATAACCACGTCCTAAATACTTACTATATATTTGATTAAAAACTAACTTGTCATTCATAACAACTCTATAAGGTTTAGGATTAAGATAACCAATTACACTTATATAATTCTTCGAAGTAAGAAAATCCTTCTTCTTTTCATTAGTAAGATTAATATAATCACCCTTAAAATAATCAGTATATCCTATCTTATACTTAAGAAAATTCCTTATCATATCAAACTTAACATAAGAAACCGACTTATTATTCTCCTTTGCAATATAATTAGCAAGAAGATTAAGCCTATCAAAATTAATTTCTTTAAACTTATTAACATATATTTTAAACATTCCCATTATTCCACTCTCCTTTTAAACTTACTAGGTAATAAATCATTCAATATATCATAAAAAGTTCCCTGCTTTATAGTAACTCCAAAATAAATAAGAAGTCCTACTCCAAAATAAAGACAAGCATATAAAACAGACATCAATCTACTATTCAAACCATCAGGTATAAAACATTTAAATAACATCGATACCAAAATAAGAATAGCAAAAGGTACTAAAAGCTTTAAACAAGTTACATAAATACCCTTAAAAGATAAGCCTTCTTCTTTCTTTAAATAATATAAAGTAATAAAACAAATAGTCATAAATCCAATTATACTAGATACCATTGCCCCATAAACAGGATATATTCCAAGTTTATAGAAAAATATCATAAAAGGTGCATCAAGTATTGCATTTAATAAAACCCCAATTATAACACTCTTATATAAAACCTTAAACTTATTCATAGCCTGCAAACTAGAACTACATACATTCTCTAAAGAAGCCGCTACCGCTACAAAAATAAACAACTTCATGGTAAGAGGACCATAATAACTTTGTCCATAAAACACATTCCATACTGTACCAGAAAATATACTAATAAGTATAGCAAGAGGCATTCCAATATAAATAACAATTAAAATTGCTTTATTAAAAGTATCATTAAGACTCTTCTTATCCTTACTAACAAAACATCTTACCAAATTAGGTATTAAACTAATTGCAATACCAGTAGCAATCGAAGTAATAATCATCTGAAGCTTCTCACCCCAAGTTGAATAAGTACTAATAATAGTCTCAACAACATCCTGTGAATACAAAGCTATATTATATAAAACACGATTTATAATAATTACATCCACAAAAGCATAAACACTATATAAAAGACTTATAACTATATATGGAAAAGCATAACTAATTATCTTTTTAATAATCACTTTATCAGAAACATCATCCTTTTTAGAATCATTAACAAACAAACTATCATGTTCCTTTTTCAAATAATGCTTTATATAAACTCTTGAGCCAACCGCTCCAACAAAAGCACCAAATACTGCAACCGTAATCGCTGTAACTTCACTAAGTTTTAATAAATATATAACAACATAACTACCAAGAACCACTACCAAAACACGCACTAATTGTTCAATAACCTGACTCCATGAAGTAACAGAAATATACCTATGTCCCTGTAAATAACCACGAGCAACAGAAAGATATGGAACAGTAAGTATTGCAAACGATATAGAACGAATAACTAAACTAACATCAGAAACAGTATTACCACCAACAGCATCACCAATAATAAACTTAGCAATAACTGGAGCAAAAACCATCAATAACAAAAATATCACTATAGATAAATAATTAATAAACTTAATTGATATATAAAACATCCTAGTCTTAGCCTCTTTCATATCAAGAGTTTCATACTCACTAGTAAGCTTACTTATCGCCGTAGGAATACCCGCCGTAGAAATAGATAAAAATATTGCATAAATAATATAAGCATAACTATAAAGAGCCCCTGCTTGCTCACCAATAATTGCATAAAAAGGAATTACGTATAAAAGACCCAAAATCTTAGATAAAAAAATACAAAACGTTGCAATAAAAGCTCCTTTTTCAAACGATAATTTCTTCATAAATCTCTCCCATTTAATTTCTATAAACTAGTATACCACTTATAAATAATATTTAAAAGTTTATAAATAAAAATAGACACATTTAATGTAAAATAAAAGTTATTAACAAAACTGTTAATAACCAATAACTTACTTACTTTGTTTATAACCATTAGTCAAAAGATTATAAAAATTATCATATGCTTTAATCTCTAAAGACAAATCAAGCTTTTTCAACTTTTTCTCATCCTTAACCAAAAGTTCAATAATATATTTAAGAAAATATGGATTTCTAACAAGAATAGGTCCCTCAACATATGTACCCATTAAATTATTCTTTCTTACACCTTCATCATCAAATAAACTATCACACTTTTTACTATCAATAACGTAATTATGATTTTCAAATCCTAAAATAGACTTACCTAAGAAAGAACAATCATAAATAACATCCTTTCTAATTCTTTCAACTAATAAAGAAGAAAAATCAAATAATTCTAAACATTTAACATCCTTTCGATCACTAAAACCATTTCCAAAAAGATCCAAAGCATTACCTGTAACTAAAAACACTTTACCATCATCAATAAACTTCATAATATCATCTTTATATATCATTAAATCATTCAAAGCAATTTCTTGATTCTTTTCAGTACCAGATCCTATATAAACTAAATCATACTTAGAAAAATTAAACTTATCTCCCACTGATAAAGAAACTAAATCAACAGACACTCCAATTTCTCTTAACTTCTTTACAAGAATCTTAATATTACCATCATTTCCATATAGATTTAATAAATCACTATATAAATGCGCCACTACCATATCTTATCACCATTTTCCATAATTTGTTTCTTTAATGCTTTCTCTAAATCAAAATAGAATAAACAATATACATCACCACTACACTTAGAAATAACATCCCTAGTCTTACTATAATCTTGTTCTATTTTAATAATACTCTTATCAATACCAGCAATCTCTAATCTAATTGCTAAATCAATAGCAAATGGACCAAATACTAAAACTTCTTTAAGTTTATTACTCTTTAATTTTTCAAAATCAATATCATATAACCAAGAAATATCCTTTTCTTCATATCTTCCACTTATTCTAGTAAAACCAATCGCCAAAGATATCTCATCTTTAATATTAGATACAAAATCAACTGACTGATTATAAGATATTGGAGTCTCATTCTTACTAAGAAGTATAGTTCCATTAACACCATTAATATCAAAATGTTCAACCCTATTTTCTTTCATAACCAAATCACCTAAAGCTTCCGCTATAACTTTTTTATCAATCTTAAGCAATCTAGTAACAGTATAAACAGCAGCCATATTATAAGCATTATATAAAACATTATTAACAATTTCAAAAGACTCATCATCAATAACAAGATTATTACCATTAATACTAGTTAAATACTTAGGAACAGGTCTTGTAAAATCACAAGAAGTACAATGATAAGAACCAAAATTACCATAATTGAAATAATCATATAAAACCTTACTACTACACTTAGGACAATAATTAACATCTATCTTATTACCAGTAGTAGTAACAGAAACATCACTTTTTTCTACACCGAAATATGTAATTTTATTCTTTTTACCTAAAGAAAACTTATAAGAAAGAGGATTATCTGCATTAAGTATTAAATGAATATCGTCCGTTATATAATCATTAATATCATTAAACACTATATCAAAATGTCCATTTCTAGCCAATTGATCTCTAGATAAATTTCCAATAATAAAATAATCAGGCTTAATAAATGGAAGAACTCTCTTAACATATCTTTCATCAATTTCAATAACAAGAGCATCAACTTTACTCTTACCAGTAATAGTACTACTTTCAATTAATGTTGAAGCAACACCATAAGATAAATTAGAACCTTTTTCATTAGAACCAACAACATATCCTGCTCTTCTAAGAACATTAGTAATCATCGAAGCAGTCGTAGTCTTCCCAACAGTACCTGTAACAAAAATAGTAATCGCAGGCTTTTTAAATCTAGATATAAAATTCTTATTAAGCCTACATCCAATCTCACCAGGAAGCGAACTACCTCTATTAAATAATTTCAATAATTTTTGTATTGTTTTACAAATCAAATTTAAAAACATTATACCATCTCCTAAAACAAATTATACCACTATGACAAAACTAAAAAAAGAAATAAATTAAAATATTACATTTCATTTACACAAAAACCACTAAATAAGTGGTCTATATCATTTTAATTTCTTAATAGTCCTAAGCATTTGATTACAATAACCCATTTCATTATCATACCATGCAACAATCTTAACAAGTTGCCCATCTAGAGTATCCAAAACATCAGTAAGCAATCCATCAACCAAAGCACCATAACTAGTACCAATAACATCACTAGAAACAATAGGATCCATTGTAAAATGAACAGTATCATTACTATTATTCTTAAACATATCATTAATCTCTAAAACAGTTACATCTCTATCAAGCTCAAGAACCAAATCAATAACACTACCAGTACCAACAGGAACCCTCATCGCAGAACCATTAAGTTTACCTTCCAAACAAGGAATAACCTTTCCAATACCAGAAGCAGCTCCAGTAGAAGTAGGAATAATATTCATAAAAGCACAACGCCCTCTTCTAGATTCAATTCCCTTCTTATGCTCTGTATCTAAAATAACTTGATCATTAGTAACAGCATGAATAGTAGTCATATACCCTTTCTTAATACCAAAATTATTATTAATAAGATTAAGAACAGGAGCCAAACAATTAGTAGTACAACTACCAGCACTAATAACCTTTTCACTACCATCTAATATATCATCATTAACATTATAAACAATAGTCTTAACATCACCCTTACATGGAGCAGAAACAACCACCTTTTTAGCGCCACTTTCAATATGCAAAGACGCACCCTCTAATTTAACAAACTTACCAGTACACTCTAAAACAACATCAACATCAAGAGCACCCCATGGAAGCTTTAAAGGATCCATCTCAGAAAAAACCTTAATTTTTTTAGAGCCCACTATTATAAAATCATCATCATAACTAATATCATCTACTCTATAACTACCTTGAGTAGTATCATACTTAAGCAAATGAGCAAGTTGCTTAGCATCACACAAATCATTAATTGCTACAACCTCAATATCTCCATCTTCCAAAATCAATCTAAATAATAATCTACCTATTCTACCAAACCCATTAATTGCTACTTTCATTATTATATCCTCCTATTCAAAATAACTATTTCCAATAAATTCTCTAAGTATAGATTCACTAGGAATATCTTCACTACTAATCGTAGAAAACATTCCTAAAAAATTAATCAATCTAACAGCCTCATAATAAGATGACGACTTACTATCTATTTCATAAAGCAAAGGCAAAACATAAAGCTTTAATACTCCAATCTCATATATAAGCGAAGTGTTATAAATAACATCAGCATTAGAATAATTAGGATATATATACTTTCTTTCCCCATCCCTTACATTTTGCCATGTACTAATAGTATGTTCAGCACTATAACCACGAGTTCTATTATCCCTTAAAATCCTACGAATAAGTCTAAGATCAGAATTAGAAACCATATTATAATTATCTATATTAAGATCAGTAAGAGGTGAAACATAAATCTTATACTTCTTATCCTTATCAATATCATAAGTAAGCTCATCATTAAGAGCATGAAGACCCTCAATAATTAGTATATCCCTATCACCAAGTTTCAATGTATTACCTAAATACTCTTTAACACCCTTTTTAAAATTAAAAGTAGGTATTTTTACTTCTTCACCACCAAGTAATCTATTTAAATTATCATTAAACAAATCAACATCTATAGCCTTAATACTTTCAAAATCATAATCACCATTAGAAAGCCTTGGAGTATCCTCTCTCTCAACAAAATAATCATCAATTGATAAAGCAACAGGATTATAACCAAAACTCTTTAAAAACATTGATAACTTTCTAGCAGTCGTAGTCTTTCCACTTGAAGAAGGACCAGAAAGTAAAACAACCCTAATCTTATCACCAAAATCATATATAGACTTAGCAATATTTAACAAATCATTACTAGATATAACCTCAGTTATTTTAATAATATCTCCTATCTTACCACTAGCGACAATTTCATTTATATCTGAAGAAGTAAATATTCCAAGTCTTTTAGCACGCTTATAACAAATATTAAAAGTATCAAGCAATAAATCATAACCAACATCTAAAACACTATCTCCAACCGAAGGAAAACCTAATATAAAATTATTATCATCCACTAAAGACAAATCAAAAGAAGTAAATACCCCAGTATTAATAGGCATATAACTAAAAAAATAATTATAATAATCACCTATCTTATATAAATTAACATAATGATTAGTCAAATACTTAAAAGTATTAGCCTTTTCTAAATCACCATTATTAATAAAATAATCAATCGCAGAACCCTTATCCACTAAAACCCTTTCAATCCTTAAATCCTTTTCAATAAGTTCCCTCATCTTAATCTTAATATTATTAAGATCATTATCATTCAAAGCATTATTACTTCTCATCCTAATACCATTTCCCAAAGAATGACAAGCCTTTAAAGTACTACATGAGCCATATATAAGCTTAAAAGCATACAAAAGCACAAAAAGAAGTCCCTTTTTATAAATAGTATTACCAACAGAATCACTCGCAGTAACAAACTTAATAGAACAATCCCTATTAAGACAATAATTAAGTTCACAAAACTCATTATCAACAAAACCTGCAAGAATTGAATACTCATACTCATCTTTAAAATCTTTTGCAATATCTGACAAACTAATTCCTTTATCATATTCATAAGAATTATCTAATACATTTATTTTTATCTTTTCCATAATGCACCTCTTATCTTTATATATTCTATTTTATCACATATTGTCCTATTTTAATACGAATATTATTAAGATTTTTTAGTATTTTATAAATAGGTGATAAAAATGAATTTAATTCCAACAGTAATTGAAAAAGAACAAGGAAGCGAAAGATGTTATGACATTTACTCCAGACTACTAAAAGACAGAATAATACTCTTAAACGGAGAAATAAATGATAATACCGCTAATAGTATTGTTGCACAACTACTATTCCTAGACTCTGAAAGCAATGATGATATAAGCATCTACATAAACTCCCCCGGAGGATCAATAACATCAGGAATGGCAATATATGACACAATGAACATCATAAAAAGCAATGTTTCAACAATCTGTATAGGAATGTCCGCTTCAATGGCAGCATTCCTACTATCAAGCGGAACAAAAGGAAAAAGATACATACTACCAAATGCTGAAGTAATGATTCATCAACCACTGGGAGGAGCACAAGGACAAGCAACAGAAATAAAAATCGCAGCAACTCGTATCCTAAAACTTAAAGATAAATTAAATAAAATACTATCAAAAAACACAAACCAACCATTAGAAAAAATACAAAACGACACTGAAAGAGACTACTTCCTTGACGCAGAAGAAGCAAAACAATACGGTATTATCGACAAAATAATTGAAAACATGTAAAAAGTTAGATATAATAAAAACGGTGATGTAATTGAAAACATGTGAATTAATATGTAACCTTGAAAGCGGAAAAGGAATCAAAAAAAAAGAACTACAAAAAATAATCGAAACTATAAACAATAATAACTACAAAGTAAACCTTTTCCTAACAGAAAAACATGGAGACGCAACAGAATACGTAAAGAACATTAAAAAAGCTGATCTAGTCCTATCAATCGGCGGAGACGGAACATTCAACGAAATAGTAACAGGAAACTATGAGAGAAAAGAAAAACTAGTCCTATCACACATTCCAGTAGGAACAACAAACGACATCGGAGCCATGATTGGACTAGGTAAAAACATAATCAAAAACGTAAAAAACATTCTTGAAGGAGAAATAAGACAAGTAGACTTAGGACTAATAAACAATCAACCATTTGTATACGTAACAGGATTCGGAAAATTCATAAACGTTCCCTATCAAACATCTAGAAAACTAAAGAAAAAACTAGGTCATATAGCATACCTAATAAATGGCGTTAAAGAATTCTTTCAACAAACAAAACTATATGAACTAGAATATACCATAAACAATGAAACATACCATGGACTATACTCATTAATACTAATATCAAACGCTAATAGAATCGCAGGATTCAACAATATCTATAAAAATGTTAAACTAGACGATGATAAACTAGAAGTAGTATTCTGTAACATAACAAGAAGAAAAGACCTAGTAAAAACAATTATGCTGCTAATAAGAACCGGCATAACAAATGCCCCAGGTCTATACTGCTACACAACAGATAAACTAACTATAAAATTCAAAGACGAAGTAAAAAACAATTGGACCATAGATGGTGAAAAATTAAAAGACCAATCAAAAGAATACACTATAACAGTAGACAAAAACTTTAATATGTTACTACCAAAGAAAAACCTAGATAAGTTATTCACAAAATAACCTCTAGGTTTTTCTTATTCCTCTCTAAGACGATTAGCAATCTCATGAATCTTTCTAAAGCGATGATTAAGACCAGACTTAGTAATAGACTTACCAGTTTCATAAGACATAATATTACTAAGCTCCCCTAAAGACACCTCAGGATACTTAAGTCGATAAACAATAACATCCTTAACCTTAGAATCAACTAAATCAAGGCCCAACTTATTAACAATAATGTTAATATCTTCAATCTGTTTTGAAGAAGCATCAATAATCTTATCAACATTAGCCTGTTCACAATTATTAAGCCTATTAGTCATATTTTTATGATCCCTGTATATTCTTATATCCTCATAATACATAACAGCCTTATTAGCACTAATAACCCTAAGAAAATCCCCAATTTTCTCAGCCTCTTTTACATAAACCATATAACCCTTATCTCTATCAATAATTTTACTATTTATATAAAACACACTAAGTAACGAAGAAATAAACTTAGCATCAATAATTCTATCAACCAAAAATTCCAAATGATACCTAGAAGTCTTTGGATCATTAACACTACCACTAGCAAGAAAACAACCACGTAAATAATCCCTTTTTAAATCCTCATTAGAAACAAATAAATCATCAATAAAAGTCTCATTCCCATCATAATCAATAATCATTAAATCATTAAGAATAAAAGAAACCTTATCCGAAATAACAACATTATAAGAACTCTTCTTCTTAAAATTATTCATACTACCCTGATTAATAATAACATTAACATCATAAATACGTTTAAACATACTAAACAAAAATCTAGCAATCTTAGCATTCTCAGTACTAAGAACAAGACACCCATCAACAATACTATAATTATTACGCACAAAACCAGATAACAAAACAATCACATCATTATCACTATAATCCAAAAAACAAAGTTCATTCTTAACCTCTGTAGCAAAAGACATAAAATCACCTCATCAAATAATTAAATATCGAAGTAGCAAGCTTTAAACTATCATGCCTTATATAATTATCCTCAATAGTAAGCAAATCACTAGATATAACCTCACAATTAAGCTCTTCTAAATAAGAAGGATCAAGCTTAACAAGTTCCTTATTTTCATATCTAACATATCTATCAATAATCTTTTTAGGTATTACAGTATTAGAAACAAGAACAGCATCAACCTTTTTCTTACCTAAATAAGAATCAAGAATAAAAACATGATCACCAACAGTATAATCATCTGTTTCACCCTTTTGTATCGCAGCATTACAAGTATATAAAATTCTAGCATTACTATTATCAATTGCCTCAACTACTTCCTTTGCAATTAAATGAGGAATAATACTAGTATATAAACTACCCATACTAAACACTATAAGGTCAGCTTTCACTATCGCATCAATAACCTCACTAGATACATGAGGAACCTCTTTATAAAAAAATCTCTTATACCTATGTTCCACATCAGGAATATTCTTCTCACCACTTACAATCTTCCCATCAACAGTCTCAGCCATCAAAGTAAGATAATCCTCAGACAAAGGAAGAACCTTATGCTTAACATCCAAAAAATCACTAAGAACTTTTATACTAGAAGAAAGGCTTCCAGTCATATTATACATAGCAGTAAGAATAAGATTACCTATAGGATGCCCATTTAAATCACTATAAGTATTAAATCTATAATCAAGCAAATCCTTTATCTTCGAAGGAACATCAGACAAACTAACAATAGCCTTCCTAATATCACCCATACCAGGCATAGAAAACTCTTCACGAAGCTTTCCAGTAGAGGCACCATCATCAGAAACAGTAATAACCGCCGTAATATCTACAGGAAACAAATTAAGACCACGAAGTAAATAACTAATACCAGTTCCTCCTCCAAAAACAACAACTTTTTTATTCACTAATATCACCTCAAATATTAAGTATATTATACTACAAAACAAAAATAAAAGGAATAGACAAAGTCTATTCCATTAATTCATCTTCTAAAGCATCTATTGCTTCTTCTTCCATAAGTTGATTCTTAAGTTCATAAGAAACATCCCTATATTGCTTAGCACCAGTTCCAGCAGGAATTAGTTTACCAATAATAACATTTTCCTTAAGACCTTGTAACGTATCAACTTTACCCTTAATAGAAGCATCAGTAAGCACTCTTGTAGTTTCTTGGAAAGATGCAGCAGATAAAAACGAATCAGTCTCTAATGCCGCCTTAGTAATACCAAGAAGAATTGGTTTACCAACCGCAGGCTTCTTACCAGTAAGAATTGCTTCTTTATTAACATCAGTAAATTCTCTAATACCAACAACAGAACCAATCAAGAACTTAGTATCTCCACCATCAGAAATTCTAATCTTAGATATCATTCTACTTACTACAACTTCAATATGTTTATCAGAAATATCTACACCTTGAGCACGATAAGCTTTTTGAATTTCTTTTAAAATATATTCTTGAGCAGTAATTCTATCAGTAACCGCAAGAAGTTCTCTTGGACTAATATTACCTTCAGTTAACTTATCACCAACAGATACAGTATCTCCTTTTTCAACACGAAGCTTAGCACCATAATTAGTAATATGTTCTCTTTCCTCAAGCTTATTCTTAATAATAATTCTATATTTACCATGATCTTCATGAATTTCTTTAACCTTACCATCAATAGTAGCAATAGCAGCTTGTCCCTTAGGATTACGCGCTTCGAATAATTCTTCAACACGTGGTAACCCTTGAGTAATATCTTCTCCACCTGCAACACCACCAGTATGGAATGTTCTCATGGTAAGTTGTGTACCAGGTTCCCCAATTGATTGAGCAGCCATTATACCAACAGCTTCACCAATTTCAACCAAGTTACCAGTAGCAAGGTTTCTACCATAACATTTTTGACACACACCAGTTCTTGTATTACAAGTAAGTACATTTCTAATTTCAACTGAACTAACTCCAGCCTTAACAATCTTTTCAGCAAGCTTTTCAGTAATCATTTCATCTTTATCAACAATAACTTCCTTAGTTTGTGGATTAATAACTTTCTTACTAGTATATCTACCAACAATTCTATCATATAATCCTTCAATTACAGTATTATCTTTTTCGTTGATAAATGGCATAACTGTAACACCAAAGTCAGTACCACAATCATGTTCTTTTACAATTACATCTTGTGAAACATCTACAAGTCTTCTTGTTAAATATCCAGAAGATGCTGTATTAAGCGCAGTATCCGCACTACCTTTACGAGCACTATGAGTTGATAAGAAGAACTCAGATACAGTTAACCCTTCTTTAAATGAAGATATAACTGGTATTTCAATAGTTTTTCCACCTGGCTTAGCCATAAGACCACGCATACCAGAAAGTTGTACAAATTGCGAAATCTTACCACGAGCACCAGACTTCATCATCATAAATATTGGATTTTCTAAAGAAGAATCTGCAATAGATTGAAGTTCAGCTTGAACTTGATCTTTTGCTTTATACCAAGTATTAATAACGCTTTCATATCTTTCATCTTCAGTAATTAAACCTCTTGCATATTGTTTATTAATCTTATCTACCATCTTCTTACTATCTGCTATTATTTGTGGTTTAGAACTACTAGTAGCAACATCATGAACAGATACAGTTGTACCACTTATAGTAGAATACTTAAATCCTAAATCCTTCAATCTATCTAGCATAATAGAAGTCTCAGTAGTTTTATAAAGTTTAAATATTTGAGCAATTATATCTTTCAGAGTCTTAACAGGGAATGGACTAACAAGAGGCATTTCACTAATAGCCTTCTTAATATCTACACCCTTATCAACAAAATACTTACTAGGAGTAACAGTCTCAATATTTTCCTTAGTAGGCTCATTAATATATGGGAATGTATCAGGTAATATTTCATTAAACTTAATCTTACCAACAGTAGTAATTAAATACTTACCACTTTGTTCTTCAGTAAACAATTTATGTTTAAATGAATCAACTCTAATAGCAATTCTTGTATGAAGATCTAAATCTCCTCTGTCATATTCCATAAGAGCCTCATTAGCATCCTTAAACACTCTACCCTCATTAACTTCATTCTTCTTTTCCATAGTCAAGTAATAATTACCTAAAACCATATCTTGAGCAGGAGTAACAACTGGTTCCCCACTTTTTGGATGAAGAATGTTATTTGCACCAAGCATTAACAATCTTGCTTCAGCTTGAGCTTCTTCACTAATTGGTACGTGAACTGCCATTTGGTCTCCATCGAAATCTGCATTAAACGCAGGACATACAAGTGGATGTAGACGAATAGCCTTACCACCAATTAATTTAGGTTCAAATGCTTGAATACCTAATCTATGAAGAGTAGGAGCTCTATTAAGCATAACTGGATGTTCTTTAATTACTTCTTCAACAACATCCCAAACTCTTTCATCTTGATTATCAATAAGTCTTTTAGCAGCCTTAATATTATGAGCAATATCCTTTTCAACCAATCCATTAATTACATGAGGTTTGAATAATTCAAGAGCCATTCCTTTAGGAAGACCACATTGATACATTTTTAAACCAGGTCCAACAACAATTACTGAACGTCCTGAATAATCAACACGCTTACCAAGTAAGTTTTGTCTAAATCTACCTTGTTTACCTTTTAACATACTAGAAAGTGATTTAAGAGGACGATTTCCGGCACCAGTAACACTTTTTCCCCTTCTACCATTGTCAAATAAAGCGTCAACTGCTTCTTGAAGCATACGTTTTTCATTTTGAATAATAATAGATGGAGCACCTAAATCAATAAGTCTTTTCAAACGATTATTTCTATTAATAACCCTTCTATATAAATCATTCAAATCAGAAGTAGCAAATCTACCACCATCCAATTGAATCATTGGACGAAGTTCAGGAGGTATAACAGGTATAACATCCAAAATCATCCATTCAGGCTTATTACCAGATGTATAGAAAGCATCTAATATATCAAGTCTCTTTAATAAACTAGTTCTCTTTTGACCTTGAGCAGTTTCAAGTTTCTTACGAATATCTTCTATTTCTTTACCAAGATCAACTTTCTTTAATAATTCCTTAATAGCCTCAGCACCCATTCCTACTTTAAAACCATCGCCATATTTTTCATAATAAGAACGATATTCTTTTTCAGATAATGTTTGCTTATTTTCTAAAGGAGCAATACCCTTATCAATGACTACATAAGAAACAAAGTATAGTACTTCTTCCAAGTCTCTTTGACTCATATCAAGCACAGTACCCATACGAGATGGAATACCCTTAAAATACCAAATATGAGATACAGGAGTAGCAAGTTCAATATGACCCATTCTTTCGCGTCTAACTTTAGAACGAGTAACTTCAACACCACATCTATCACAAACGATATTTTTATATTTTACACGTTTATATTTACCACATGCACATTCAAAATCCTTAGTAGGACCAAAGATTTTTTCACAAAATAATCCATCTCTTTCAGGTCTTAAAGTACGATAATTAATAGTTTCAGGCTTTTTAACTTCACCATATGACCATTCTCTTATTTTATCAGGAGATGCAATACCAATTTTTAAAGCTTCAATCTTATTAACTTCTATCATTAGTAATTCACCTCACTTTCATTATTCTTAGTCTCAAAATCCGGATCAAACTCTAAATCATCCAAATCTTCTTCATCCTCTTCATCAAGTACAATATCAACTACATCTTCCTTATCAGATAAAGATACTTCAACTTCATTAAAAGTCATACTTTCTTGAACCTCATCTTTTTCAATTTGTTTCAAGTCCAAAACTTCATTATTATCATTTATTATTTGAATATCAAGTCCTAATGCTTGGAATTCTTTTATAAGAACTCTAAATGACTCAGGAACACCAGCTTGATCAACCTTTTGTCCTTTTACTAAAGCCTCATATACTTTAACACGTCCAACAACATCATCAGACTTAATAGTCATAATTTCTTGTAATGTATGAGCAGCACCATATGCATATAGAGCCCAAACTTCCATTTCCCCAAATCTTTGTCCACCAAATTGAGCTTTTCCTCCAAGTGGTTGTTGAGTAACTAATGAGTAAGGTCCAGTAGCACGAGCATGCATCTTGTCTTCAACCATGTGGTTAAGTTTAATCATATACATGACACCAACTGATACTCTATTATCAAACGCTCTACCAGTACGTCCATCATAAAGTACTGTCTTACCATCTTCAGCCATTCCAGCTTCTTTCATCATAGCAACTACATCTTCTTCTTTAGCACCATCAAATACTGGAGTAGCAACATGTACACCAAGCTTTTTACAAGCCATACCAAGATGCAATTCAAGCACTTGCCCAATATTCATACGTGATGGAACACCAAGTGGATTAAGCATTATATCAACTGGAGTACCATCTGGTAAATATGGCATATCTTCTTCAGGTAATATTAATGAGATAACCCCTTTATTACCATGACGACCTGACATTTTATCCCCAACTTGAATCTTACGTTTTTGAACAATATAAACACGTACTAATTTAGAAACACCAGAAGCAAGTTCATCACTATTCTTATTAGTAAATACTTTAACATCATGAACAATACCATCTCCACCATGTGGAACACGTAAAGATGTATCTCTTACTTCACGAGTCTTTTCACCAAAGATAGCATGAAGTAATTTTTCTTCAGAAGTAAGTTCAGCCATTCCTTTTGGAGTAACTTTACCTACTAAAATATCTCCTTCTTTTACTTCAGTACCAATTCTAATAATACCATCAGCATCCAAATTCTTACGAGCTTCTTCACTAACATTAGGAATATCTCTTGTAATTTCTTCAGGACCAAGTTTAGTATCACGACATGGCATTTCATAATCTTCAATATGAATTGAAGTATAAGCATCTTCTTTTACTAATCTTTCATTCAATATAACAGCATCTTCATAGTTATAACCATTAAATAACATGAATGCAACAGTAACATTCTTACCAAGAGCAAGTTCACCCTTATCACAAGAAGGTCCATCTGCTAAAATAGTAACGCCACGTTTTACTTTATCTCCAACTCTTACAATTGGTTTATGATGGAAACAAGTTCCTTGGTTAGATGCAGTAAAATCAGTTAAATAATATTCATCTACTCCACCCTTATTCTTAACAATAACTTTTCTACCATCAACATAAGTAACAACACCATCTGCCTTAGCAACAATTGTAGAACCAGAATCTCTAGCAGCAATATATTCAACACCTGTTCCTACAAAAGGAGCTTCAGGACTAAGAAGTGGTACAGCTTGACGTTGCATGTTAGAACCCATAAGTGCACGAGTCGCATCATCATGTTCCAAAAATGGAATACAACTTGTAGTAATAGATACAACTTGTTGAGGTGAAACATCGATATAATCAACCTTATCTGGAGTAGTCATAATATTTTCACCATGATAACGAGCTGCTACTGACTCATCAATAATCTTATTATTTTCATCAGTAAGAACAGTAGATTGAGATATAATTAAATCTCCTTCTTCATCAGCAGTAAAATACTTAACTTCATCAGTAATAACACTGTCTACAACCTTACGATATGGAGTCTTAATAAAACCATAATCATCAATCTTAGCATAACTAGCCAAAGTAGTAATAAGTCCGATATTAGGTCCTTCTGGAGATTCAATTGGACAAATTCTACCATAATGTGATTCATTAACATCACGTACATCCATTCCTGCTCTATCTCTAGAAAGTCCACCAGGTCCTAAAGCAGAAAGACGTCTCTTATGAGTTAACTCTGCTATTGGATTAATTTGATCCATAAATTGTGACAATTGTGAACTACCAAAGAATTCCTTCAATATAGCAGTAATAGGTCTAATATTAATAAGAGTCTTAGGAGTAACTTCATTAATATCTTGAGTAGTCATTCTTTCACGAATAACCCTTTCCATACGAGTAACTCCTACTCTAAATTGATTTTGTAAAAGTTCTCCTACTTGACGAATTCTTCTGTTTCCTAAGTGGTCAATTTCATCAAAATTACCAACACCATCAAGCAAATTCAAATAATATGAACAAGATGCATAAACATCAGAAATAGTAAGTCTTTTAGAATCAATACTTTGATCATTACCAATAACTACTAATTTCTTCTTAGTACCAGGTTTATAAACCTTAACCATTTGTACTTTATTGTAAGTATCTAACTCATCATTTATTTTAACTTCTTTTAAACCATAACCATTTGCAAATATTGGCTTTAATACTTCAAGAACTTCCTTAGTAACAACAGTATCCTTAGGAACAACAACTTCTCCATCAACTTTAATATCTTCAGCTAAAGTTTGATTAAGTACTCTATCAAGAACATTCAACTTAATATTAAACTTATATCTACCAACCTTAGCTAAATCATATCTAAATTCATCAAAAAATCTAGTAATAATTTGATTTTTAGAACTATCAAGAGTCGCAGGTTCACCTGGTCTTAATTTTTCATATATTTCAATTAAAGCCTCATCAGTATTTCTAGTAGAATCCTTAGCAATAGTATTTTCAAGGAATTCACTATCACCAAATAATTTAATAATATCATCATCACTAGATAAACCAAATGCACGAAGTAACGTAGTTAAAGGAACCTTTCTAGTTCTATCTATACGTACATACAAAATATCCCTAGCATCAGTTTCAAACTCTAACCAAGTACCACGAGTTGGTATAATTTGTGATGTAATTAAAAGTCTACCATTCTTATCTAATTCCTTATTAAAATATACTGAAGGAGACCTAACAAGTTGTGAAACTATTACACGTTCTGCACCATTTATGACAAAAGTACCACTGTCAGTCATAAGTGGCATATCACCCAAGAAAATTTCTTGTTCTTTTACTTCACCAGTTTCATTATTAAAAAGTCTTACATCAACCTTCAATGGAGCAGCATAAGTTGCATATCTTTCCTTGCATTCCTTAATAGAATATCTAGGCTCATCAAAATGATAATCACCAAATTCCAATGATAATGTACCAGCAAAGTTCTCTACGGGGAATAAATCATTGAATACTTCTTCAATACCTTTTTCAATAAACCAATTATATGATTTCTTTTGTATTTCCAACAAATCTCTTAATTCATAAGTATTTTTAATCTTGGAAAAATTTCTTCTTTTTCTATGGTCACCACAGTTTACTACTTTAAATGCCACAAAAAATCACCCCTACTTTCAAATTTTTAAACAACAATTTGCCCTCAAATAGACAAATAACCAACTTATATTATTACCACAATTCAGTCAATTTGTCAATTAAAAATACATTTTATTACAAAAAAACCTTTGTTTTTATTTAAAACTTCTACTTCTCCAACCAAAGATAAATCTTTAATAACACTTTTTGCACCCTGATCTTTGTTAATAACAAAGATCAAAGAACCACCAGGTACTAAATAATCTTTAGCATCAAATAAAAATTTATACAAAATATCCTTTCCTACTCTTATAGGTGGATTAGTAATAATAAAATCGTATTTTTTCGAAACATCAGAATAAATATCACTATAAAAAACATTAGCAATAACTTTATTTTTAGACACATTCATCTTAGCAAGATGAACAGCTCTCTTATTAACATCAACTAAATCATAATTGCCATGAAAAAAAGAAGATAAAATGATTCCAATAACACCATAGCCACAACCAATATCCAAAATATTTCCATGAAAATCCATATTAAGAACAGTATCAATCAAACTTCTACTGCCAAAATCAAGACCACGTTTAGAAAACACTCCATTATCAGTATAAAAACTAAAAGTCTTATCTTTAACTTTTACCAATATCTCTTTTATATTGCTTTCAATATTATCATTAGTAAAATAGTGAGTCATTTTTCCTCCCTTTTATACGACAAAAAGCCCATCGTAAAAACAGGCTTTAAATCAATCAATTATTTTAATTCAATTTCAGCGCCAGCTTCTTCTAATCTAGCTTTTAATTCATTAGCTTCTTCAGCAGGAATATTTTCTTTAATATTTCCACCAGCATCAGCGATATCTTTAGCTTCTTTTAATCCTAAACCAGTAACTTCTCTAATTATTTTAATGACATTGATTTTTGCTGCACCAGCATTTTTAAGAACTACAGTTAATGTAGATGGTCCTTCTTCAGCTGCTGCTGCAGGAGCTGCTGCTACTGCAACTGCACTTGGATCAACACCAAATTCTTCTTTCATTGCATCAACTAATTCCTTTACTTCTAATAATGTCATTTCTTTTAAAGAGCTAATAAATTCTTCTTTTGTAATTTTTGCCATAATATTTTTCCTCCCTTAATTTAATTTATTAATTATTAATTTTCTTTTTGTTCTGTATAAAGATTTAAAGCAATAGATAAATCTTTAACAATTTGAATCATACCACCAGCAAGCATTGTATATAATCCTTCACGTGATGGAATCTTAGCAAACTCATCTAGTTTATCTTTATCTGCCACATTACCTTCAACCATACCTGCTTTAAGTACTAAAGCATCATTCTTTTTAGAACATTCACTAAGTACTTTAATTGCCGCTATATCATCATTTGAAAAAGCAATAGCAGTAGGTCCTTCCAAGTAACTGTCTAAGTCAATATTTAAATCCTTAAGAGCAATCTTTAGTAATGTGTTTTTATAAACTTTGTAATCTGAATCATTTTCTCTAAGCTTAATTCTTAAATCCTTAGTATCATTATCAGTCATACCACGATAATCAAACAATACAAATGATTTACTATTATTTAACTTATCTTTAATTTCAGATACAACACCTTGTTTCATTTCCAAAACTTTAACACTTGGCATAAGACACCTCCTTATTATATTTACGTGCCTAAATAAAAGAGTCTTTATATGCAAAGACTCTAGATACTTTATAAAAGTCCTCGGTAGGATTTACTGAAACACCTACTGTCTTTGGCACTTAAAAATCAAATTCAATAGTATTATACACTATTTTATATTAATTGTCAAAACTATTTTGATCAATTCTTACAGATGGACTCATAGTAGCAGAAACACTAATAGATTTTACATAAGTTCCTTTAGCAGTTTGAGGTTTAGCCCTTAAAATAGTTTTAACAAACGCATTTAAGTTTTCAGCTAAATCTTCATTACTAAATGAAGCCTTACCAATAATTCCATGAACATTTCCATAACTATCTGTTCTATATTCAACTCTACCTGCTTTAGCTTCAAGTACAGCTTGTTTAACATTATTAGTAACTGTACCAGTCTTAGGATTTGGCATTAAACCTTTTGGTCCTAAAACTTTACCTAATTTACCAAGTTGAGGCATCATATCAGGAGTAGCTATAATTGTATCATATAAAAACCAATTTTCTTTTTGAATCTTTTCAATCATATCAGTATCTCCAACATAATCAGCACCAGCTTCAACTGCTTCTTTAGCATGATCACCCTTAGCAAGAACTAATACTCTACAAGTTTTACCTGTACCTTTTGGTAATGTAATAGCACCCCTTAATTGTTGATCAGCCTTTTTAACATCTAAGTTAAGATTCATAGCAACTTCAATTGTTGCATCAAACTTAGTATTAGCAAGTTCTTTAACTAATGAAATAGCTTCTTCGCTAGTATAAAGCTTTCCTTTTTCAACTTTTGCAACTAGAGTTTTATAATTTTTTCCTCTATTTTTCATTGTTTTAACCTCCTTATGTGGTAATTGCGGTTTTACCTCCCACATAGGGTAACCCTATGTATAATAACTAATTTATTTATTCTGCTATAGTTATTCCCATGTTTTTAGCAGTACCTTCAACAATTTTCATTGCTTCTTCAACAGAATAAGCATTCAAATCAGGTAATTTAATTTCAGCAATTTCTCTTAATTGTTCTTTTGTTAAAGTACCAACAACTTCCTTAGAACCCTTAACAGATCCTTTTTGAACCTTAGCATACTTTTTAATTAAGAATGCAGCAGGTGGAGTCTTAATTACAAAATCGAATGTTCTATCATCATAAATAGATATTTCAACTGGTAATACATCCCCCATTTTTTCTCTTGTAGCATCATTGTACTTTGTACAAAATTCACTTAAATTAATTCCTGTAGGACCTAAAACTGTACCAACTGGTGGAGCTGGTGTAGCTTTTCCTGCAGCAATTTGTAATTTAACCTTTTTAGTAACTTCCTTTGCCACGAAAAACACCTCCATAATTTTTTGTTAATTCGCGAGTGGTCTTAATAGCATGACCGCAAATAGCTAAATGCCTCCCACTAAATATATATTTAAAAAATATATAGCGTTTAAATAATATCACTAAATTAGAAAAAATGCAAGTATTTTATGCTTTTTCTATTTGAGATATTTCAACTTCAACTGAAGTTTCTTGTCCAAATAAGTCAAGTAACACTGTAAGAACTTGATTAGGTAAATCCAAAGACTCAATCTTACCTTCCATTCCAGAAAAAGGACCAGAAGTAACTTTAACAAGTTCTCCAACAGCTAAGTCAGTAGAAACTTCAAGTCTTGACATACCCATATTATTAAGTATTTTATCAACTTCATATGGTTGTAATGGAGTAGGTTTAGCACCTTTACCACTTGATCCAATAAACCCTGTAACACCTGGGGTATTACGTACAACAAACCAAGCTTCATCAGTCATAATCATTTCAACAAGAACATATCCTGGAAATAACTTTTTAGTCTTTTCTTTAGTAACTCCATCTTTCACTTCAACCTCAGTAGTCTCAGGAACAATTACTCTAAAAATATAATCTTCCATTCCCATTGAAGAAGCCCTCATAAGTAACTTTTCTTGAACCTTTTTTTCATGTCCAGAATAAGTATTAACAACATACCACTTTTTATCCATACTATCTTAATCCTTTCAAAAATGCCATTAAAACATTTAAACCATAAAAATATAAAGCTAAAAATATAGTCATACCAAAACATGCAACTGAATACTTAACCATATACTTTTTATCAGGCCATTTTACTTTAGACATTTCACTTTTTACATTCTTTAACGCTTTCATAATCCACCTCTTAATTATATGTTTTATTCCAAAATAAAAACACTTTCGTGCTCACAACTAAAGAATAGCACAAAGAATACAAAAAGTCAACAAAAAACACTGAATTTTCAGTGTTTTTACCAAGAAAGTGGCAAATCAACCATATCCATAGGATCAAGTGTATCACCATAACCACTTCCATACATAAATTGAAAATGCAAATGTGGACCAGTTGACCATCCAGTTGAGCCAACCTCTCCAATTTTTTCCCCTCTTTGAACAATTTGTCCCGATTTAACAGTAGCCTTACTCAAATGTCCATATAATGAAGTATAAGTTTGTCCCTTAACATTATGCACAATAAGAATAGCCCTACCAAATCCACCATAATTCTCATACTTATCAGCATAAGAAAATATTACCTTACCAGTACCAGAAGCATAAACAGTAGTACCAGTTCCCGCAGCAATATCAATACCATCATGGTAACTAGCATTACCAAATATTGGATGAATTCTACCACCATAATAAGAAGTAATATATCCATATGGAGTAGGTCTAATAAAACCGTTAGCAGAAGGAGCATTTATAGAACATCTAGTTACATCCTGATTCTCAGAACAACCTTCCTTCTTAAAAAACGCAATTTGATCCTCCAAAGCCTTTATTTCCTCATCAAAAGACAAAGACTCTTCAGAAAACTTTCTTTTTTGAGAACCAAGTTTCTCTATTTCAACTTTTATCTCATCATTAAGAGCATTAAGCTTCTTTTGTTGCTCTTTAAGCTCTTTTACCTTAGCCTCATTCTCCTTAATAAGAGCATTCATCTCATCAACTAACTTATCATTAGCTTCAGTAAGTTGTTCAGCAACAGAAAATCTATATATAAAATCTTCAAAACTATCAGCACCAAATATATATTTCAAATAAAAATTATCACTATTAGATATTTGGTAAAAAGCTACTAAATCCTTAATTTCTTCCTCTTTAGCATCAATTTCCTTATCAAGTCTTGCTATTTCCTTTTGAGTACTTTCTTGATCCTTTCTAGCTTGAACAACCTGATTAGTAATTTCATTAATTCTCTTATTCGCAGCATCAATCCTAGCCTGAACCTCTTCACTTTTCTTTTCACTCTCAGCTTTTTCAGCCTCAATAGCTTTTATCTTAGCTCTATAATCCGCAATAGTCTGAGCATTAACAGTACAAGGAACAAACATAACTATTGCAAATATCATCATCAAAACCCTTACCTTTTTCATTATACTCTTACATACCTCCTTACAGCACGACCACTACCAATCATACCAACAACCATACCAATAATCAATATAATAACTGAAACATCAATTACAAATGGCATCGGAGCAACAAGTTTTATTACTGGTGAGAATAAGATTCCTCCAAAATAATCATATAAAGCCTTATATCCAAACACAACTATAAGTATCGGTATAATAGAACCAATCATTCCTAAGAATATTCCCTCAATAACAAATGGAAGTTTAATTCTAAGATTTGAAGCTCCAACAAGTCTCATAATGCCGATTTCTCTTTTTCTAGAAAATATAGTAAGTTTAATAGTATTAATAATCAAAAACACAGTTACCACTATTAAAGAAAGAGCAATAGCATAAGTTATCTTTTTAATAGCATCAAATACGCCAACCAACTTTTCAACTAATCCTTCACCATATTGAACTGTACTAACACAATTAATACTCTCAAGTTCTTTAGCAGTCTCACCAATCTTTTTAACATCCCTCACTTTAATAGTATAAGTATCTTTAAGAGGATTGTTAGCATCATCCCACTCTGCTAATACAGAACTAAAAGTATCATTTTCCTTTTGCATATCTTTCTTAACATCAGCTTTAGACTTATATGTAAAAGTATCAATATTACTATTAGTCTTAACCGCAGACTCAAAGTTTTCACGATCCAAAGAAGAAACATCAGACTTTAAAAAAGCAACAATAGTAACATCACGTTCAATTTCTTTAGTAAAGTTTTGGACATTATCAGACAAAAGCAAAGCTGCTGCTATTATAATCAAAGTAATTGTAATACAAGAAACACTAGCTAAAGACAAACTAAAATTACGAAAAACACTCTTAAAAGCATCACGTAAACATCTAAAAAAAGTTCTACAAGTCTTCACGTTTAAAATACCCCCTTTCATAATTCTTAACAAGTCTACCATCTTTTAATGCAATAACACGTTTCTTAAACTTTTCAACAATACTAATATCATGAGTAACCATAAGTATAGTAGTACCATCCTTATTAACATTTTCAAGTATTTCCATAATTTCCATGCTTATCTTAGGATCCAAATTACCAGTAGGTTCATCACAAATAAGTATCTTAGGATTATTAACAATAGCACGAGCAATTGCAACCCTTTGTTGTTCTCCACCAGATAACTTATCAGGATATTCCTTAACCTTATCCTTTAACCCAACCTTATCCAAAACACTAACTACTCTTTTTCTAATTGTTTTATTATCTGCACCAGTAACCTCTAAAGCAAATGCAACATTTTCATAAACAGTAAGCTTTGGAAGAAGTTTATAATCTTGAAACACTACTCCAAGCTTACGACGAAGCTTATACACTTTAGAATTTCTAAGTTTAGCAACATTAACTCCTCCGACAATTATTTCACCACGAGAAGGTTTTTCTTCACGATAAAGCATCTTAATAAGAGTACTTTTACCAGAACCAGATCCACCAATAATAAAGACAAAGTCTCCCTTTTCAATATTTAAATCCAAATCATATATAGCACCTACCCCATTAGGATAAGTTTTAAAAACATTCTTCATTTTAATTATATCCAAAACAAAGCACCTCACTCTCTTATAACATTATAACATTAAAATAAAAAGAAAAAAACCATAAAACAACAAAAAAAGACTTATTTACATTTTAAGCCTTTTCCAATCATTTCATCTTGCCTATATACTTCATAACTATCACAAACAAATATAAACGAAGAAGGATCAATTAAACTAATCAATTCCTTAGCTTCATAATAAGAAGAATTAGGAATAATACTCATAATCATCTTACGTTTCTCATCATTAAACTTACCCTTAACATTATAAATAGTAGCATCATGACCAAGCTCCTTATTTAAAACAAGAACTATTTCCTTATATTTATCACTAATTACATAAATAGCCTTATTTAAAGAAACACCAAGCATTATCTTTTCTCCAACATACTTAGATATAAAAAGATACACAAAAGCATATAAAAGCATATTAAATCCAAATAAATAAACACCCATTCCTACAATAAAGAAATTAATAATAAAATTAACTTTAGTAATAGAAATATGAAAATACTTAAATATAATTCTTGCAATAACATTAATACCACCAGTATTAAGTCCTTGTTTATAAACAATACCCTGACATACTCCCCCAATTAAACCGGCAAAAAGAACAAGAAGTAAAATATTAGAATTATCAATATAAATAATGCCACCAATACCAGAAGTAACCTTTATAAACAAAGGATAAACAATACCCGCAAAAAGTGCCGCTATTGAATTAATTGCATCCAAATATATATAACTAAGTATAAAACATATAATAGAAAGTACAAAAATACTAATCGAAGCATCAAAAGAAAAGATTTCCCTAAGAACAATAGCAAGACCACTCGTACCACCAGAAACTAAATTAATCGGAGAAACAAAAAGATTAAAACACAAAGCAGAAAAAAACATAGCAATAGACATATAAGTAAATCTTTTAACATTATTCTTGTTGTTAATAAAAGCTTTAAAATCAGACATCTTACTCACCACCAAGAACTTCATAAGCATCTAAAACAGTAAAAAATGCTTCTTTATCAATAGTTTTTATACCCTCTTTAAATTTATAATACTCCTTCGTAGGAATAAGAGTAAACAAAACCTTAGTCTTTTCATTAGAATAAGCACCACGAGCATCAAAAACAGTAACACCATGTCCTAACTCATCAATTACAAAAGAAGAAATTCTATCAACTTCACTAGTAACTATATAAAAAGCTTTCTTATCAGAAATGCCAAGCATAGACTTATCAACAGAAACACTAATAATATATAAAATAATAATAGCATACAAACACTTAGTCCATCCAAATATAAATGCACCAATAAGCACAATAGAACCATCCACAATAAGCATAGCATTACCCATTGAAATCTTAAGATACTTATGTAAGATTTGATTGAGTATATCAGTACCACCCATAGTATAACCATTCTTAAAAACAAGTCCAACTCCAAAACCATACATAACTCCTCCAAACAAAGCAAGAAGAAGTTGATCCCCCGTATCAACCTTTATCAAATCACCAACATTCGCAGTCAACTGTACAAAAAGAGGAAATACAATTGCAACCACTAATGCCTTAATAACAGGTTCTTTTCCCAAAAATATTGTACCAACAAGTAATAAAACAAAAGAAAGTACAAAAATAATAAAAGACGGAGTCAAATTAATAAAATTAGTAATAATTACACTGACACCTGTAAGACCACCAAAAACAATGTCATTTGGATAGATAAACAAATTAAAACTAACCGCAGCAATAAATACACCAAGTATAACAAATAAAAATCTTTTAATCTTATTCTTATTATTAACAATACTTAAAATATTTTCCATAACTAACTCCTTAAATAACCTTCTATAAATAAATCCAAATCCCCATCTAAAACACCATTAACATTACTAGTTTCTATATTAGTACGATGATCCTTAACCATTGAATAAGGATGCATAACATAACTACGAATTTGTGAACCAAACTCAATATTCTTAACTTCACCCTTAAGAGCAAGACGTTCTTTTTCTTTTTCTTCCATTTCCATAAGAAGTAATTTAGATTTAAGAATTTGCATAGCCTTTTCCTTATTCTTCAACTGACTTCTCTCGTTTTGACAAGAAACAACAGTTTTAGTAGGTAAATGCGTAATCCTAACAGCACTATCAGTAGTATTAACACTTTGTCCACCAGCACCACTACTACGATAAACATCAATTTTTAAATCTTCATCCTTTATTTCAATATCAACCTTAGAATCAATCTCTGGAATAGCATCAACCGAAGCAAAAGAAGTATGCCTTTTATTATTTGAATCAAAAGGAGAAAGACGAACCAATCTATGAACACCCTTTTCACACTTCAAATATCCATAAGCATTAAAACCAGTAACCAAAAAACTAACCCTTTTAATACCAGCTTCATCACCATCAAGAAGATCAATAACCTCAAGCTTATAACCCTTACTAGAACAATACCTTGTATACATTCTATAAAGCATATTACACCAATCACATGCTTCAGTTCCACCAGCACCAGCATGAATCTCCATTATACAGTTAGAATGATCATATTCATGAGAAAATAGTACTTCCAACTCAATTTTTGAAACCAAAGAAGGTAGTTTTTCAACAAAAGAACAAATATCTTTATAAATATCTTCATCATATAAAGTACTTATCATATCAATAAAATCAATATATGAACAAATATCATCCTTTAATGAAACAATTAAAGAAACACTCTTCTTCTTTCCATTGAGCTCATCAATAAGTTTTTGAGCACTAGATACATCATTCCAAAAATCACTAGAATTAACCTTTTCCTCCAAAGAAGAAATTTCACTCAATTTAGAATCAACGTCAAAGTAACCTCCATAATTCTTCAATCTTAGAAAGATTACTATTCAAAACAACTTTAAGTTCATTTAGTTCCATATCATATCACCTAAAAACATTATACAAAAAAAAATAGAAAAGAACAATAAAACCCATAAAAAAAGATACTATCTATAATAAATAATATCAAATATACCAAATATAATACATAAAACCGCATAAATAGATAAATCCATAATCGATATAAAATTAGACAATGCACCAATAAAAAGTAAACAACCAGATATAAAGAAAAATTTATTATTTTTAGAACAAAACACCTTACAAACACTAGACAAAATAGACAAAATACCAGGTATTAAAAACATAAAAATCTTATCATCATATCCATCAAAACTAAAACCATATACTAAAGAAACACCCATTATAAACATAATAATACCACTTATAACAATATACTTATTAGAAAAAGACTTCCCACAATAAGGACAAATAACATCTTTTTTATTAATTTTCTTTCCACAAAACCTACAATACATAAAAAACCTCCAAAAAAGTAATAACACACTTATTATAATCCAAATAAAAAGTCATAGCAACAAAAAAGTTATTAACAACATTGTTAATAACTAATTAAAACAAATCATTTATTATCTATCATCTTTGTTTCATTTAACAATCTATCAAAATCTGATACATAACTTTTATCTTGTATAATCCTATATTTTTCATATTCACTTTCTGCCTTTTTAACTGCCTGTTTATGAGATACCTTACCTTTTCCTTCTAAAACTTCATAATGGAAAACTTTTAAAGCATTTTCTACTTCATTTTTCCAATCCTCCATATACATTGTTATATTTCTTTCCGCATTATTTTCAGCAATATCTAAAAACAAATTAACTAAACTATTTAAACTCTTAATTTCTTTCTCATTTAAATAATTCTTGGCAATGACTACATCAGATTTTAAAATCTTTCCATCGGGGGAATTTTCCCAAGTAGTAAGTCCCATATTATCTTTATTAGAATCAACCCTATTATAAACTATCTCAGCAGCAGTATTCCCCGTAATTGCATAATGAAACTTATTTTGAATAGTCTTATAAAAAGTAATTGCAATTTCACTATTTTTATCATAATCAATAGAACATTCAGCAAATATGTCGGTAATTTTTTGATAAAACATTCTCTCACTTGTACGAATCAATTTAATTCTTTCAAGCAATCTTTCAAAATATTCTTGATCAGACCTTTTTGCTTTTAAAAATCTCTCATCATTTAAAGCAAAACCTTGAACCATATAATCTTTAATTATTTTATTTGCCCATGTTCTAAATCTAATCGCTTTTTTAGAATTAACCCTAAAACCAACAGAAATAATCACATCAAGATTGTAATACTTAGTATTATAAGTTTGTTTATCATCATTACCCATATGTGCAATTTTTGCACACGTGTTATTTTCATACAACTCTTCATCTTTATAAATATTATTAATATGTCTTACAATTCCACTTCTATCAATATTAAAAAGCGCTGCTAATGCTTCTGTATTTAACCATACATCCTCATTTTCTAATAATACTTCTACCTTAGTATTACCTTCTTCATCATTATAAAATAAAATATTTCTTTCACTACCAATCAATCTATCTTTCATATTCATCCCTCCTTATCCAAATAATTTAATTGATTTATGATAATTATTATACCATTATTAAAATTATTGAACAATCATTTTCACTCCTAAAAACAATAGTCGTTTTTTAATATTATAAAAACTAAAAGAAATATAAAAGAAAAAAATGTCAACAAACTTTTGTCGACATTTTAATTTATTTTTATTTACCACAACATTGTTTATATTTTTTACCACTGCCACATGCTCGATCTTTGACCATATTTTACTTATATATGGTACAAATAGTATTATGTGTTT
>ERZ779888.886-NODE-886-length-32539-cov-5.310738_pt1 | contig 32539 bp, 22 predicted proteins | sample MGYA00511245_ERZ779888 | MGnify/ENA primary metagenome ERZ779888 (study PRJEB29588, sample SAMEA2155255) | human gut metagenome | biome: human gut; feature: human-associated habitat; material: faeces | place: Denmark | collected 2008/2010 ...
GGCGGGGTCTTCGTACAGCCGAAAAACGCCGCTAATGCGGCGATTATTATCGTTATTAAGCAAATTCTCCGTAAGATTTTACTTGCCATAAGTTACGTTCTCCGTCTTGCAAAGCAAAAACGCGTCGTCCGCTATCGTAACGTCTGCCTTGGGCAGCGCGAACTCGACTTTGCCGTATCTCATCGAATAAAACGCGTACTTCCTTACGCTCTTTACCGTCGACGGTAAGGTCGCTTTCCCCCTGAAATCGTTAAAAACGTACTCGTCCACGTACGCATACGAAGTGCGTTCGTCAAAGGTAATCTCGGACGTACAACGATAAAAAGCGTTGCGGTCGATTTTCTTTACGAAATACGGAATAACCAAAGTTTTTCCTTCGTACCCGGCAAACGCGCTTTCTCCGAGTTCGATTATGCCCGTTGCGGTAAAGTCTATCTCCGCGGTAGAACCGAAAAACGGACTTCCGCTTATGCTTCTCACCGTAGACGGAATAACAAGTTTCTTACCCTTGTACCCGTCGAATTCGCCCATTGCGAGTTTGTCGATCGTAGCGTTTTCGGCAAAATTTACTTCCGCCGTGCTTTCGTAAAACGCTCTTCTTCTTATCTCTTTGACGTTTTTCCCGATCGTGACTTTTCCCGCGTAGTATGCAAACGAATATTCGCTTAACGCTTTGATCGCGCCACTTTTAAGTTCTACTTCGTATTCTCCGCCTGCAAAAGCATAACCCGATACGTCCGCTACCGGAGAACTTACTTCGAACTTTGCCGTCCTTGCCTGTCCTACCGCAACGAGTTTCGTTCCGCCCGAAGCGTAAACCGCACCGCCTGCCGAAGTAAAGGTTTCGTTATCCGCGCTTACGTTTATCTTTTCAAGGGATTTGCAGTTAAAAAACGCTCCGTCTTCGATAACGACAACCGAATCGGAAACGGTTATCGATTTAAGCGTGGTATTGCCGTCGAACGCGCCGAACGCAATCGTCGTAATTTTTTTACCGCCGTAAGAAACGGCGAGAACGAGTTCTTCCGCTTTGCCGTTGTACCCGACTACCGTGTACGTTTCGTCTTCGTTAAGGCGATAACGCACGCCGTTGGGCGCGTCCACTTCTCCGCTCGGTTCGTCCGAACCCGAATTCGCGCGGCGTTTTTCCCACTTTGCGTACAAAGTAATGTCTTCGGTAATATCGTCTTTCGTGGAAAAAGGACGTTGGTATTCTCTATCGTAAAACCACCCCAAAAAGCGGTATCCGGCTCTCAACGGGTCTTTCGGCATAACTCCCGGTTTTGCGTGCGTGGTAACGACGGGTTCGATAATAAGCGGAGAATCCGAATTTTCAAACCCCGTAACAAAACTCACTACGACGCCATCGTCCGTACTGCCGCTCCTGTTGCACGCGACCGCACCGACGCAAAGCGCGACGGATAAAACTATGAGTAAAATTGCGATAGATGTCTTTTTCATTATTACAACCAGTATAATATTAAATTAAACTTTGTCAAGTCTTAAATATAACCGACCACACGTCGTGCGGGATTTTGCGGCAGTCGCTACGCTTTGTGCGGACAGAATCTAATCACGTACGAGTCGGACTTCCAAGGAAGCAAAATGACACATTTTGCTTAAAGTGATGGTTCGTGGTGGAGATTCCCCCACTGACTCCCTATAAGGGCAAAAATTACGGTACACGCCCGTAATTTTTCTATAGAAAATTTGTAGCAAAAAAATGGACGAGATTTTAGTTTTTTGGCGACTTTTGCGAAAACGTCGTCTACCGTACGTCAGTACGCCTACGCTCCGTTTTCACAAAAAATCAACGCACCCTAGCCGTTCGCCGACATATTCCGACCAAACGTTATGCGGAAATTTACTCGCGGTCAGCGAAAACGCTGACACGTAGACAAAGAAATAAACTTTTGTCGTGCGATATACCTATAAATGTAATACACCTAATGCGTAAAGGGATGCAACGTCCCACGTTGCCGTCCCACGTTGCCGTTGCCTTAGTAATTGTCGAGAAAAGAGATTGTTTCGCCGTCTTTTTTGTAAGCGATTATTTTATCGAGATTGACGTTTTCGACGCTGCGGAAAATACATTTTTCCACTTCGGAGTTGTTTTGTTTAAGGGTTTTTATAAGTTGTTTTACTTCCTGCCGTTTGCTTTTCGTTCTTCCGTCGGGTTCGCAGGTCGTGCAGGTATCGGTAAACTTGCAGGCGCACTGAATAAAATGCAAATCGTTATAATCGCGCCACGCTTTTATATCGTCTTCCCGTATGAAATACATCGGACGGATAAGTTCCATTCCTTCGAAATTGCTCGAATGAAGTTTCGGCATCATCGTTTGTATCTGCGCGCCGTAAAGCATAGCCATAAGTATGGTTTCTATCACGTCGTCATAGTGGTGACCGAGCGCGATTTTGTTACAACCGGATTCTTTCGCAAAACGGTACAAGTACCCCCTTCTCATTCTCGCGCAAACGTAACACGGCGACTTTTCAATGTTGTACACCGCGTCGAAAATGTCGGATTCGTACACCGTAATCGGCACGTTAAGCCTGCGCGCGTTTTCTTCGATTATCTGCCTGTTTATCGAGTTATACCCCGGATCCATAACGATATACTTAACGTCGAACTCAACGTCGCTGTGCCGTTTAAGTTCCTGAAAAAGTTTCGCCATCAGCATAGAATCCTTGCCGCCGGATATGCAAACCGCTATCCTGTCGCCTTCCTTGACGAGATCGTATTCCTTAATCGCCTTAATAAACTTGCTCAGCGTGTCGCGCTTGAATTTTTTCTGAATACTGTGTTCTACCCTTTTGCAGTAGTCTTCGTCCACTTTCTTCGCTATCTGCGCCCTGAGCCATTCGGCGTAACCGCCCTTAAGACTGTACGCGTCGTAACCTTTCTTGCGCAACTCTTCCGCAACGAACAAACTCTTTTCGCCGTGCGCGCAACAAATCACTATCTCTTTCCATTCGTCGAACTCGCCGCCCAAGATCTCTTCTTCGCTCATATAAACGGACAACGGAATAAATCCGTAATTTCTCTCAAACTCCGAACGCATATCGACCACGAGCCGCTCTTTCCCGTCCGTTTTCAAAAATTCCGCTACCGTTATTTCCATTTGTTTTCTCCGTCGTTTTCTTTTGTGTAAATATAGTTTTCGGCGCCCTAAATAAATAATAGAATTGCCCGAACGCGCGTTTTTATTGCAGTTCTATTTTTTCGAGATCGTCGGGTACGAACAAGTTCCCGGAAAAATATTTTTTACCTTCTTCTTCGTAAAGGGCTTTGCGGTTTTTCAGATTTTTATCTTCGGTGTGGTAAAGAATAAGGTTTTTCACGCCGAGTTTTTCCGCAACCGAGCAGGCGTCTTTTACCGTGGAATGGTGTTTTGCATAAGGATCGAAAATATGCGCCTGAGAATAAAGACAGAACGCTTCGTGCATAAGAAAATCGCTGTTTACCGCATAGGGATATTCGCTTTCGACGTACGGTTCGTCGCCGCAGCAGGTGAGTTTTTTATTCTCGCCGAGCGACATAGTAAAACCGAACTGTTTCGCCTTTGTGGAGCGGATATCGAAAAACGTAACGTCTTTGCCGATAATCGAGTGCGTTTCTCCGTCTTTGACTTCGAGAAAGAACACTCTCTCGCCGATAAGTTTTGACTGCGATTCCTGCAAAAGACCGACGCACAGGTCGGACAAAATGCGCACGACTTCGTCGTGTCCGTATATATTGACCGTTCCGTCAAACTTGCCCTTGTTCATATTCTGACAAATCATACGGACGAGCCATACCACCCCTAAAATATGATCTATGTGCTTATGCGTAACGATAATATCGCGAACGTCGCTTAGATTTATTCCGGCGCGTTTTAACTGCGTGAGTATGCCGTTTCCGCCGCCTGCGTCTACAAGCAATTTTCTTCCGCCGTTGTCTATGACGAAACAGGTGTTATAACACTCCGTCACCGCCGCGTTTCCCGTACCGAGCATCGTAATAAACATTTTTTCTCCTTATAACCAAGCGTTTATTTCAGTTTCAGTTCTTCTTTCAGTATATCGATAAACGCTTCCGCCGCGTGCGGATAGTTTACCATAAGTTCGTTTTTCGCAAACGCTTCGCGTCGTTCTTTCATCGGGTCCGTTCCGCCGATAACCACGTCGCTTATAAACTTCGTTATGTCGTCTTCGCAAAAAGCGTGGTAATGTTGCGCCATACACTGTTGTCCGAGCGGAACGAGCGTCGTGTTTACCGCTTCTTCGGATTTAAGCATATAGCAACACGGTTTCATCGTATAAAGATACTCTCCGATAAACGAACCGCAGTCGTGTATCATAGCGTCGCTGTCGGCAAAAACCTGCATATAATCGCCGCTCGTATCGTAAATAAGGTTGGCGTTGGATTGCAGTTTTTCCATATATTCGTCTATTCGTTCCTGCGTCCAGACTTTATGCGCTTTCAGATTAGGCAAAAGCAACGGGTGCGGACGGAAAATAAAATCTACTTCCGGGAACATTTTCGGAAGTTTTTGGAAATACTCCGCATAGGTAAGGAAATTGCCTATATTCAGGTTTTTCCAGCCCCAAACCGTGTGATGCGGACAAATCATAATGCGCTTGCGGTCGTGTTTATGCGGCACGGTTTCCGCAAGTTTGTCCATCTTAAGATAGCCGGTAACCACGCCGTTTCTGCCCTTGATTATCTCCGTTTGTTTAAGGTGTTCGAGATTGCTCTCGGTTTCCAGCGTGCATTTCCACATATAGTGATAAAACGGCGTCGCTATTACTTCGTCCCAGAACTTCAGCGCGGCGAAGCCGTAACTCGAATACACGGGCAAAACGTCTTTGTCGAGAAAATATTCGACGTGATGGAACGGATGAACGAGATGTTTATACGGATTGCAGAAAAACATAACGCCGAACTCGTCGCCGAATTCTTTGTATTCGTCGTTTTCTTTATCGTACGCGCCGATAACCCTGTCGCCGTACTGCTCGGTAAGGGATTTCATTCCCTTGTCGTATAAATCGAGTTGGTACTTAAACGAGTTATAAACGTTGGGGACGACGATAATATACGGGTCGAACTCTTTTCTTTCGAGCATTTTTTCGAATATCGTTCTCGTCGGGAAAACGCTGTCGAACAATACCACGAACGCGACTTTGAGTTTGCCGCTTGCTTGCGCTTTGAGTATAATGCGGCGTTTTTTCTTTTCGTATCCGTTTTGTACGGCGGTATATATCCGATACTTTTTCTTTTTGTCGAGATCTTCGCTGATTCGTTTTTTTGCCGCCGATAACGCCGTGCGAACAGACTTCCGTCCGTCTTTTTTCGGCAATCTGCCTGTGTTTTCATACTTAATGAACGCGTTAAAATCGTTCGTTTGGTTTTTGCGGGAAAAACTCTCGTATCTGTGCAAAGTGTCCGCTACGACCTTTACTTCAAGACACTTTTCCGGTGTGAGCGAAGAATTCGAAACGTACCTGAGAAAATTCTCGCATACGCTCTTAGGACTGTATTTTTTCACGCAACGGTTATAGCACGTCTCGGCAAGTTCTTCTTTCCCGCCGCCGTAAACGAGATTTAACAGGTTTTTCAAAGTATAGTTTTTTACGTCCGTCGCCGCAATCGTATCTTCGTCTATACCGAGAGTGTAGCCTTTCACGTCGCCGAACAAAACGTACTTGTCGACGCTTTCTTCCCCCGTTCTTTCTACCGGGATAGCGACGGGAACGCCGAACAAAGCCGCTCTGAGCGCGTTTTCGTCGTTGGCAAACACGATATCCGCGTTTTCCCTGATATATTCGCAACTTTTCTCGTCGGTCAGTTTGCCCGTAACGATAAATCTGCAGTTTGCTTCGGGTGCGCCCGTCACGTCGATTTTATAGAAAAACTCGGAAGATCCGACTATATGAAAATTGACGAATTTATTCGGTTTTGCCCTTTTCAGATTCGTGAGCAAATCGGCAAAACACTTTGCTCTTCTCGGCGTAAGCGTGCCGTAATACGCTACGTTTATAACGCTGTCGCTTATTATCCGTTTGGTTTTGAATTCGCTTTCCGAAAAGTCGGTAATTTGCGGCAAAATCGTCTTTTTGAACCCTTTGAGTTCTTTATAACTCTCCGCGTCAACAAACGAACACGCGTCCGAACTTTTCAGCAATTCTCTCAGTTCCGCCGCTTCCGCACGTCCGCCGAAGTGAGAAAACATCCACTTAACCGATCTTTCGTCGTAAACGTACAGGCAGATTTTCGATTTTTTATGCCCTTTTATCTTTGCGAGCAACGGGAAAAGCCTGTTCGCCGGAGTGACGAAAACCGCTCCGTCGAATTCGTCGAAATTAAATTCGTTTACGTCGGCGTAAATCAATTTGCCGTTCTTGTGCCGTTCGTAATCTTCCAAAAACGAATTGTTGACGTAATACGCTTCGTTGTCGGTGTTATCGGCAAGATACGCCGCCATATCCACGAAAAACGTTTGTTTCCCTACCGCCGCGGAAGACGTTTCCAAATAAAAAACGAATTTGCTCATTTGTTTCTCCTTCCGCCCGCTCGTCCGAGCCGTTTAAGCACGGTCTTAACCTTGCCGCCGAAACTCTTCGCTCTGAATTTTTTGATTTTTTCTCTTATCGTGACGAAATCGGCGTATTCGGCGTCTTTTTTCAGTATCTTAAACAGTTTATACTGTCTTAACTGCGACTTGACGGACTTGCAGGAAAGCAGTTTTTCCACCGTCAGTTCGGACGAACGGATAAGGTCGAACACGCTTTGCGCGTTCTTTTCCACGGAAAAGTTTTCTTTGACGAACTCGTAGCATTTCTTGCCGAGAGTTTCTTTCCCGCCTTGTCCGTATATTTCGTCGAAAACCTGTTCCGACGTGTACGACGGACAGCCGAGTTCTTTGAAATCTTCTTCGTTCCAACCGAGCGAATAACCCTTTACGTCGTAAAACCAAACATATTTGTCCGCGCGAAACTTTTTCGGCGAAACGATGGGAATAATCGTAGGTATGCCGAGCGCGGCGACGTCGAGCGCGGAAATTCCCATTGCGATGACCACGTCCGCGTTGTTCCGTAAATAATCGTGGCACTCTTCGCCGTATAGGTAAGAAGTGTAAAAAAGTCTGATTTTCGGGAAGTAATTTTCCGCTTTCGCTTCTCTTTTGGCGTTGCCGTCGCCGACCATATGGAAGTTAATCGGTTTGTCGGCGTTCACTTCGGACAGATTGTCCAAAAAATTCGACACGGAAAAGATTTTATCCCTGTCCATTCTTCCCATCCAGGCGAAATTGTACGAGCCGTCGTCGACGTACGGCAAAAACTTTCTTTCTTCAAGTTCCGCCACCGATACCGGGAAATAACGTTCTTCGAACTTCTCGTCGGAAAACTTCTTTGCGGCGATATAGTTGCTTTTGTCCATAAACCCGTACGCGTTGTTTTCGCATAAAAGTTTCATAAATTCGTCAAGGCGGAACTTTTTAGGACTTACCTGATTAAGCAACCAGTTTACTATTTGCGGATGCAAAAACAAAAGCGCGACTTTGGCGTTTTTTACGTCTTTGATCTCGTCGAGCATAAAGAAAACCTGATTGAACGCCGTCACAAACGTCGCGCCTTCGAGTTCTTTTTTCGTGTTTTCGTCGATGTCGCAAAACTTTATGCCTTTGTCAAGATACCCTTTCTGCAATTCCGGAAAAGAGTTGTTTACGCAATATACGGAGCAATCGAAATGCTCCGCAAAATACGACGCAAAACGGTAATACAATGCGAAATCACCTTTTGCGAGAACGTTTTTTCTAAAATAAAATGCGATTTTTTCCATAAAAAAGTCGTATCAATACTTGCCTTTTACGATCGCGCCGTCGGGTACGTCCTTAGTAACTATCGCTCCGGCTCCGACAAGAGCGTTCTCTCCTATCGTAACTCCCGGCAAAATCGTGGCGTTTGCGCCTATCGACGCGCCTTTTTTTACCGTAGTTCTCATAAGAATAAATTCCTTGTTGCCGGACTTAGGATACTTGTCGTTGCAAAAAGTTACGTTCGGTCCGATAAAAACGCCGTCTTCAAGGGTAATTCCGTCCCAGAGTTGAACTCCGCACTTAACGGTAACTCCGTTGCCTACGACTACGTCGTTTTCGATAAAGACGTTGGCGCAGATATTGCAACCGTCGCCTATTTTCGCGCCGGGAAGAACCACGACGAACTGCCAGATATTAGTATTTTCGCCTATGTCGACGCTTTGCACGTCCGAAAGCCGATGTATCATACTTTATTTTCCTTTTATTCTCTTCCGAATTCGTTAAGCGCGGCGATTAAGTAATCGACCTGTTCTTCCGTCATTCCGTAATAAACGGGCAAACTGAGTTCGCAAGCCGAAATTTTCTCGGCAAGGGGAAGTTGCCCTTTCTCGATTCCGAGATCCGCATACGCTCCCTGCAGGTGCATAGGAGTGGGATAATGCTTGTTCGTGCCTATTCCTTTCCCGTTAAGGAACTTCTCGAGTTCGTCGCGTTTTTCGCACATAACCGCAAAAATATGCCATACGTTTTTGTACGTTTCGTCGCTCTTTATCGGAAGAATTATCAGCGGATTGTTTACCGAATCGATGATTTTTTCGGCGATTTCGTTTCTTCTTGCGTTCCATTTGTCAAGATAAGGAAGTTTCGCCGACAAAAAAGCCGCTTGCATTTCGTCTAGTCTGGAATTCGTGCCTTTTACGACGTGACGATACTTGATCTTGGATCCGTAGTTGCGTAAACAACGGATTTTATCGGCGAGTTCGTCGTCGTTTGTCACCACCGCTCCGCCGTCGCCGAGCGCTCCGAGATTTTTTCCGGGATAAAAACTGAACGCAGCCGCGTCGCTGTAATAACCCGACTTATGCCCTTTGTATTCCGCTCCGTGAGCCTGCGCCGAGTCTTCAACGAGTCTGAGATTATTGCGTACGCATATATCTTTGATCTCGTCGAGCGCAGCCATTCTCCCGTAAAGGTTTACCGCTATCACCGCTTTGGTTTTTTCGGTAATCGCGCTTTGTATTCTCGACGGATCGATATTAAACGTGCCGTCTTCGGGTTCTACGAAAACCGGAGTCGCTCCGACGTAAGAAACCGCCAGCGCGGTGGCGATATAGGTGTTGGACGGAACGATAACTTCGTCGCCTCTCCCTATCTCCAACGCTTTGAGTATAAGATAAATCGCGTCAAGTCCGTTGCCGCAGCCGATTGCGTGTTTTGCGCCGTTGTAGGCGGCAAACTCTTTTTCAAACCCGTCTACTTCTTTTCCTAAAATATAATCGTTCGCTCCGAAAACTCTTTCAAACGCCCCGGTAAGACTGTCTTTTAGTTCTCCGTGCATTTTTTCGAGCGATAAGTAAGGTATTTTCATCGTTCTTTTGTCCTTAATAATTAGTTTTTAATTTATTATAAATTATATCCTTACTTTTGGCAAGTCATTTGATATTCGGAGAATTAGCCGACCAGACGTTATGCAAAATTTACTCGCGACAAAAAGCCTTCCCCTTGGGGAGAAGGTGTCGGTGAAACCGACGGATGAGGGGTTGACAACGTAATAAACCTGTGTCGTGCGATAGACTTATACAAGTAATACACTTATTGCGTAAAGGGATGCAACGCTCGGCGTTGCCAACGTCCCACGTTGCTTGCCGTTGCTTGCGGAAGTCAGGCGGTTTGTGATATAATGGACAAAATCTCGTTTCGGAGCGACAGCGTATGACGCCGTTTAACGTGCTTATTCACGAAAAAAGAGTGGAAAAAGGACTTTCCGTAAAAGAGGCGGCGAAAAAACTACGCTTGCCCCCGATTCTCCTTAAACGCTACGAATACGGTTATTACTCTTGTTCTCGCAAACTCGTGGCGAAAATGTGCGCCCTTTACGATATCGACGAACGCACGCTCTCCGATTCCACTGCCGCCTACTACGGCGACATAGCGGTCGGCGACGAAAAAAAGAAAAAACTGAAACCTTTTAATATCGTCGCTTTGGTTTTTCTCGTTATTTTTACCGCGCTCACTACGGTAAGCGGAGTTTTTTACCACCTGGCAAAAACCGACCCCATATATTTCTACTCCGACGAATACAACGCTTTCGTAGACGCCGTTTTCAAAAAAATCGACGAGGAGTTTTCGTTTGCCGACGAAGACGCTCCGCTACCGACGTCGGATCTTGCGACAAACGATGAAAACGATGACAAAAAAACGCTTTTCGGTGACCCAAACGGCGAAATCGTGTCGGACGAAGGCGGCGAATCTTTTTTTGACGAAGACTCGGATATACCTATTTATAACGGCGGACCGTTATCCGATTTGTTGTGGGAACTTCTCCTGAAATTCACGTCAAACAGAAGTTCGCTCGTCACCGAAACGACCTGCGGTTCGACGAAGTTTACCGTCGGTTTCGACGAACGAGCGACGATAAGCGTGGACAGTTCGTTTACGGCAAGCGAAGAAAACGGCTCGACGAGCGTAATTTTTTCTCAGATGATGAAAAAGTCGCTCTCGCTTACGATCGAAGACGCCGATTCGGATTTTGATTACTACGCGCTGATTTCTCCCGAAAAAGGTCTTAACCTGTCGCTGTACGAAACGGACGAAGAGTACACCGCCGAAGAAATCGCTTTCGCGCAGTCCAAACTCGACGACGCGATAAACGCCTTTAACGAAACCATCAAAGTTTCTCTCGGTATAGACTACTCGTTTGACAAACTCATTTTCGATCAGTACGACGGGTTTTCTCACTACGCAAATTCCTTTACCGCCTGGTTTTTCCTGGTTCTTCTCTCGCCCGTCGTTTTGCTTTTTATACTGTACTTCCTTTTGAAAATAAACGTACTCGACAAGATGGCGGACAAATTTATCGTAAAAGAAACTCTGCCCACGGTAAAAGGCGCGGACTTGCCCTTAAAATGCGGTTATACGCCGATTTTTAACGAACGAATAATAAAAATTCTTGGACTTATATTACTCTTACTTTCTTCGTCCGTTGCGTTCGTAAACTACGTTTATTCGCATAAACTTGTCAATTTCGTATCGTCTTTAACAAATCTTACGTCTTTCACGGCGGTACTTAAAGGCGCACTCCCCGTTGCCGTTTCTCTTCTTTTCTTCGTAAAAATCGACATTTCCATAAGAAAAAGAAATATGCCGCAAACCACGCTGATGTTTTTCCTTTTGGGGCTCGGCTATTTCTACGCCGTTTTTCTCGTAGCGTACACGCTCAACATAAAACAGTTTGTTCCCCTTCTCAATATGGTAAGGAACTATCTCCCCGGCAACGTGTTTATGGGAATGGCGGCGATTGCGTCCGTCGCGCTGTTTTTGTTCTGCACTCCGAGATTTTGTCTTAAACGCAAAGCCAACGTCGTGTTCTGGCGGTTGCTTGCGGTTATACCGGCGTTCTACCTGATTTTTTCGAACTTCGTCGCGCCTTTTATCGACGTTCCGGTGTACGTCAACGCTTTTCTGTACCCGAAATCCCTTATGCCGACGCTTTTCTGTATTCTTTACATAGCCGGAATGTACGTTTTTAACAACGCCGTCATCAAAAAATACAAAGCGAACGCCGCCGCTTTCGTGTGCGGAAAACGCTATTTTCTCGTCAAAAACATACTCACCGCCTCCCTTATCGCAGTGCTTTCGGTAAGCGATTATCTGCTCGGCTTAGCCCCTGCGCTTAACGCTCTCGGATTCGGAAAATCTTACATAATGGCGGCGATGATACCTTTTATTTTATTCTATCAACCTCGTATCGAAAAGAGAAATCCCGTCGAAGACGCTTGTTACGGTATTTGTTACGGCTTATCTTTTTGCTGTTCTTACGTCGCTTTCATCGCCTACTACCTTACCGTATACAAAGAACTCTTCCGACTTATTCTTCAAATATACGTTTTCCTTATGAACATCTTCGGTTAAACCCCGACTTAAATAAACAACGGAGCAACTATGAAAAAAACTATCGTAAAACTTAAACAAAAACTCGTAAAGACTTTCACCCGACTACTCGTGCAAGGTGCGTCCGTCAACATAAGCGGCGACGAAAAACTACCATCTAAAAATTCCGACATCTGCCGTCAGGCAGCCGCGGAAGGCATCGTTCTTCTTGCCAACGACGGAACTCTTCCGCTGAGTTCGGGTTCTCGAATTGCCTTGTTCGGCAGGTGCAACTACGACTATTTCTTCGTAGGTTACGGTTCGGGCGGCGAAGTACACTCGCCGTATCGCGTTTCTTTTTACGACGCTCTGCGTTCTTCCGGCAGAACGATAGATCCCGCTCCGGACGAGTTCTACTCGCGTTGGCGCGACAAAAACCCCACCGACGAAGGGGTATGGGGGTTCTGGCCGTATTCGTACGACGAAGCGGTCGTTCCGGAAAGCGTTCTTTCCGCGTCCGCCGCGCAAAGCGACGTAGCGATAGTCACGATAGGACGAGCCGCCGGCGAAGACCGTGAAAACAAGCCGAAAAAAGGAAGTTATTATCTTACCGACAAAGAGCGTAAACTGTTAAAAACGGTAACCGAGCGGTTTTCGAAAAACGTTCTTATACTCGACGTCGGCAGTATAATCGATACTTCTTTTTTGTACGAATACCGTTTTTCCGCCGTACTTCTTGCTTTTCTCGGCGGTTCTGAGAGCGGAAACGCACTTTGCGACGTGGTTTTCGGACTGGTTAATCCGTGCGGCAGACTTACCGACACCGTAGCGCGCTCTCTTTCCGATTATCCGTCTTACGACAACTTCGGCAACAAAAAGTTCAATTCTTACTGCGAAGATATTTTCGTAGGATACCGATATTTCGAAACGTTCGCTCGTGACAAGGTGCTTTTCCCGTTCGGCTACGGACTGTCCTACACCGATTTTGCGATTACGAACACGACTTTTTCTTACGGCGATTCGTCCGTAACCGCTTCTTTTACCGTTAAAAACGTCGGTTCTTTCCCCGGCAAGGAAGTGGTGCAAATATACGTTTCGCAACCCGACGGTAAACTCGGAAAAGCCGACAAACAACTCGTTTTCTACAAAAAAACTAACGTTCTCGCCCCGGGCGAAAGCGTGGAACACGCCTGTGAAATTCCTTACGAATCGTTCGCTTCGTACGACGACAACGGTTCTTCCGGCAATCCGTTCTGTTACGTTCTCGAAAGCGGCGAATACCGTTTCTTTATAGGCAAAAACGTGCGCGACTGCGACGAATTCGGAGCGTTCTTTATCGAAAAAACCAAAGTTTTGCAACGGCTCGAACAGGTTATGCCCGTTAAAAATCCTTTTTACAGAATGAAGGCCGTCTCTTCGTGCGGCGAAAAGCGGATATCGTACGAAGCCGCGCCGCACGTTGCTTTCGATTTAAGGGAGCGCATTTTGCACGGTTTGCCCGAAGAAATACCTTTCACCGGCGACAAGGGGTACGTTTTTTCGGACGTGGTTTGCGGCAAAATTACACTCGACGACTTCGTCGCGCAACTGACGGACGAAGAACTCGCCCGCATAACGGTAGGCGATGTGAAAATGAACTCTCCGCTCGGCACGGAAGGCAACGCAGGGGCGTTCGGCGGAGTAACCGAATCCTTGCGTAAAAAAGGCGTTCCTCCGATTATTACCACGGACGGTCCCGCCGGAATTCGTCTTGCGCGGTACGCGACGTTAATGCCGTGCGGAACTTGCCTTGCTTCCACCTGGAACGACGAACTCGTCCAACGGCTTACTTCCGCGATTGCCGAGGAAATGAAAGTTCTCGGCTCGGACGCACTTCTTGCGCCGGGAATGAACGTGCACAGAAATCCCCTTTGCGGAAGAAACTTCGAGTATTTTTCCGAAGACCCGTTTCTTTCGGGAAAAATCGCCGCGGCGTACGTTCGCGGTATTCAGTCCGGCGGACTTAGCGCGTGTCCTAAGCATTTGGCTTGCAACAATCAGGAAACCAACCGTACGCATAACGATTCGCGCGTAAGCGAAAGAGCGCTCAGAGAGATTTACCTGAAAGGCTTTGAAATCTGCGTAAAAGAATCTTCTCCTTTGCTCGTAATGACTTCGTACAACAAAATCAACGGCGTATGGAGCCACTACAACTACGACCTTGCCGAAACCGTTCTCCGAAAAGAATGGGGGTTCGACGGTTGCGTTCTGACCGACTGGTGGATGCGCCGAAGCGCAAGCCCGGAGTTTGAAAACGTAACCGACAACGCTTACAGAGTCCGTTCGAGAGTAGACGTTCTGATGCCGGGAGCGATCACCGCGGTAAGCGGAAAAATCGGCGATTCCATAGAAAGTTCGCTCGCAAAAGGCGGAATTACCCGTGCCGAATTGCAACTTGCGGCAAAAGACGTGCTTAACGCGGCTTTGCGGCTGAAACGGTAACCGGCTTTAACGAGGCGTTTGATTTAATTATCGATATATCAATCAAATAATCGGCGCGTCTTGAAAAGTGCGGTTTTTAATGATATACTCGGTTATATACAAACAAAAAAGGAAGGAACGATATGAAACTCGACGAATCACGCAAGCGTAGCCGCGAAAGCGCGGATTTTATGTTTGACTTTATCTCTCACGTAACGAAAACGTTTTCCAAAAGAGATTGCGGAAGCGAAGGAGAAAAAGACTCCGTAAAATATATGGCGGAAACGGTAAAACCTTACGCGACGAGCGTAAAAACGGAATCTTACGACGTGCATACGCTCGCTTTTATGGGTTGGATTTACATAACGGTCACGCTTATTCTGGGCGCGTTCGCGGCGGCGTTTTTTATGCCGATGTTATCGGTTATTTTTATCCTTGTCGGAATGGCGATAATGATACTCGAATTCGTGTGCTACCGCCAGATCGTGGACGAGTTTTTCCCGAAGCGGACTTCGCTTAATATGACCGCCGTCAAAAAGCCCGAAGGCGAAGTGAAACAGCGCATTCTTATCAGCGGACACGCGGACGCGGCGTACGAATGGACGCTTAACTACTATCTCGGCGGAAAGGCGTTCATTGCTCATTTTCTGATTTCGATAATCGGCATACTTTACTTTACGGCGGTTGCAGTTGCCGCTTGCGCAAAAGGCGCGTTGTTTACCCCTTGCGCCGACAAAGCGATTACGATTGCTTTCGCCGTAGGCGGAATATTCGTTCCGTTCTGGATTCTGATGTACTTTTTGTTTAACCCGAAAATCGTATCCGACGGCGCGACGGACAATCTTACCGGTTGCGCAATGGGAATCGCTTTCTTGAAATCTCTCGAAGAAAACGGCGTTAAGTTCGAACACACCGAGGTAGGCTGTATCTGCGCAGGCGGCGAAGAAGCGGGCTTACGCGGAGCGAAAGCGTGGGTTAAGGCGCATAAACACGACTACGACGATTGTCCTACGACTATTCTTTGTATCGATACCATACGAGAAGAAGAACATATGCTCGTCAACTACAAGGATATGAACGGTATGATGAAATGCGACGAAGTCGCTACGGAAACGTGGCTCGAAGCATGCGAAGAAGAAGGCGTTAAGTGCAAAAAAGGAAGCGTCGCTTTGGGCGCGACGGACGCGGCGGCGTATACCGCAGGCGGTTTCAAAAGCGTATGCGTGACCGCGATGAACTTTAACCTTCCCAGGTATTACCATACAAGACTCGACGTAGCGGAAGACGTAAATAAAGATTGCCTTGCAAAAACATTTTCCGTGTTATGCCGTTTCGTGGAAAAATACGACGAAAAAGTAAAATAATCTTTTTCAAAAAACGCCGTTTCTCCGTAAAAAATAAAACGACGGGAATTTCCGTCGTTTTTCGTTGTAAACAACAACTTAAATGAACTCTCCTATTTCCTTTTCGTTATGTTATATCCGTGACGTTTAACCAACCAAACTATATCGTCCATAAGTTGATAATCATACTTAATTACATCGCAATCGTTCTCGGTTTTACCGGTTTGTTTCGCCATAATTTTTCTATATTCGAGCAACCCGTCGTAGGTCGTTATATTTCTATGTTTTCTGACTTTTATAAGTTGCTCTTTGCTCTTTGTTTTAATTTCGGCAATAGATGCCGGAATGACCCCGGAACATATTTCGTATGCGTTCCACCTTTGATGTTCCTGTCTCGCATACGCATTCCTCACCGTGTTTTCCTTAAAATCACAGTCATCATATAAAATAACTCTTTTCCCTTTAATTTCTTTATCGGTATATTTTATCGGGTCAAAACGAGTATATTCTCTCATAAACTCGTCCGAATCGTCATTTCCGTCTTTTGTTAAATCATACCCCAAAAGTTGCAATTTAGGTTTGATACTTAGACAAGCATAGACGTTTGCTTCTCTTTGCGTTTGTTGCATAACGCTGTACCATTCGTTGTTGGCTTTCTTTATCGCTTCTTTTTCGTTCGCAGGATCGCAGTATTCGAGTGCATAACAAATATGCCTGTCTTTTGCCATCGTTTCGTTTCGTTCGTGGATTATTTTGTCTATGTTATACACGGTTTCCGCTTCGTTGCCGAACGACATGTAACCGCTATTAGGCGCATATTCTTTATCGACGATATTTTTCGAGAAAACGCCATCGCGAATTTTAACAAAGAGTTTCGTTTGATCCGAAAGTCCCCATTCTCTTAATTTCTCCGACAATTTTTCTGCGAAATCAAGATTTTCCATATCGCTGCCGTAAGCGATTATCAGATAATTAAATGCGTTGTCTCCGCCGTTCGATAAATTTTCGCGTACGGATTTATAGAATTCTCCGCTATTAACATCTTTTTTAATAAAGGTCTCGTTTGCCGGTTTAGGCGGAATCGGCAAAAATTCGTCTTGTCTCAACAGTAACTCATCGTACAAATTACAATAACGGAAATAGTCGTGATTGAGCGATTTGTTTTCATTCGCCTCGTTTTTATCGTAAATATAATAATTGACGATTTTTTCTTTGTACTCGTTTCCTTTCTTTACTAGAAATTGATTGTTCGCCACCGACGTAAGAAAAATACGACGATTAGTTTTTCCGAACCCGACCATTACGACGTTCAATTCGGCTTTTTCTTTTATAGATACGTTTTCATAATCCAACTCTTTTTTTGACATAAACTCGGTAAGCGGATATTTTTCCATAAAATCCATCGCAATAAGTTTATACTTGTCGATAAAACGAACGCAACCGTTTGTTTTTTTGACGTAGTGAAGAAACGCCGATTCGTTTTCCGGCTCACCAAAGACGTAACAGTTAAGCCCTTTAATGTCGTCTACGGAATACTCAAATAAATTCCCCTCTAATATTAAATTGCTTATTTGCTCTACGTAAATAAGATTTTTCGCGTCATCGCCGGTATTTACGATAACGTTGACCGCTCTGTCCGTAAATTTCGCATAATTTTTTTCTAAAAATGCACTTAGGCTACCGTCTTCCGGTTCTTTCGCTATTGCGATTTTTTGTTCGTATGCAAAATCCAACGCTTCTGATGTCAAGTTTTCCGTAAGAATAACCGCGTTCTTGCGTCCTTTAAGCGATTTTATTATCATCTTATTCTTCTCGTTCCACCCGACTACTATATATATCGGCACTCTGCTTTTTATAATAGAAAACTTTTTAACGGAGTTATATATGCGCTCTCCCGTTATCGCGAGAACGAATGCTATCGCGTTGAGAGTAACGAGAACATAGCATAAATACATTACCGCACGATAATACGTATTATCCTCTAGCAATTTGGACACGTTGCTATACCCGTATTTCAGAACAACAAGTTCTACCGTGCTTTTTATTGCTTCGAGAAAAGCATACACGCCTTTGACACCGTTATAACTAACACCTATCCAGTATAACGGAATGGCGGCAAAATACAACGATGCGAACTTCCCTTTCTTAAAACTTTTAACATAGTTTAATTTACCTATTCTGTCTAGCGAGCAGTATTTCCAAACCAGCCCGCCTACCAACAATACGATATATGCAAGGCTTATAGACGTAACCATGTTTTCCGTCATTTCCCCATTCTCCTTTCTTTTGGTTATTTTAAGCACGTTAATTAATTCACGGCTCCGCGTCGTTGCAAAAAGGTTTGCTTCTTTCGGCAAAACCTCTGCTTCATATCCTTTCATTGCAATAATCATAATACAAAATACACATTTTTGCAAGAACCAAACGACAAAGCAGACAATTGCGTCGAAGTCAATTCGTTGCATATTAAAATTCGATTTGTTTTTTCTCGCATATAACGCTCCGAAATTCAATTTTAACAATGCAATCCTTTGCTTGCTTTTTGTCGTTGAACGAAAAATCAAAACATTAAAATTCTATACGCGCTCAACATTCCCGACGTTTATTCTTATAATGGTTCTGTCGTCAAAAAAGTTGTCGCTTTTTTTTGCATTTTTTTGCTTTCTCATTACGTCGTTTAAGGTTTTGCAATCTTGTATCTCTGCGTAATTTATCCTTAAAAAATCGCTTATTCCGTCGGAAGCGAGAAAAACGCAATCCCCGTCAAGCAATTCTATCGAAGAAACCTTAAAAAACGCATTCGCCCCGATATCTCCGTTTACAACGCCGTATCCGTGCACGTTATTGGGATTATTGACATATTCATTATAAAGAAGGCTTCTGTTTTTTTCGACTTTAGCGATTTTGAACGCATACTCTGTTTGCGGTTCGGTAAGCGCAACAACCTGCCCTTTCCTACACAACATTGCCGCACAGTCACCGACGTGTCCGTAATACAATATCCCGTCGTTAACTACACCTACGGCAAACACGCATCCGGGTGGTTCATAATACACGCCCTTTTCTTTGGCAAGCATTTTCGCCTCTTGCTCCATTTTTCTATACTCTTCTTCTTGTTCAAGCGTTTTTTTCGTCAAATTAATCGCTTCGCCGAAAGAACGACTAAGCATTATGTATAGGTCAGCGACGTTCTCTTCCATGTTCTCTACGATAGTGCCATGAAATTTTTCGCAAAAAGTTTCAGTATACTTTGCCGCCGCGCTACTCCCTTCTAAATAACCTTCCTGACGAGTTATCCCGTCCGCAACAACATATATTCCATTCTTTTCATCGCATACGAAAAAATCTTCTTGCGGTCTATACGGCACGCCGTTGCAAACGTTCGACTCGGAACACGTCTCGACTGTAATTATACTGAACACGTCGCTACACTTTGCCGCCAAAACCTTTTTTATCTTCGCTATATGCGTTACCGCGTCAACGTTTCTTCCTTTACAATACATAAGTTGGTCATCGTCAAAAACCGTGGTTAACAGTTTTATATTTCTTGACGGCAACACATTACCCGAGCGAATAACCGATGAAATAATCGCTGATATTTGTTTCGTTCCCGTTAAATCGACAGGAATAACCGTTATTCCGATTTCCGACGCCATTTCGAGTTCTCGCATTACAGCGTCTCTCTGTATATAATTTTCGCTCACATAGCAAATAAGTGCTTTCGCTTTTTGCATAAGTTTGCGATACGTCTCATGCCATTTTGCCTCGGTCGCCGTGCTAGTTTCATCCAACTTATCGTCGAAAACAACGCCGATTCCTGCTTCTTGATATTCTAATATGTCACAGAAAACCGATTTGTAATCTGCTCTCGAATAACTGATAAGGACATATTCGCCTCGTTCTCGACACTTTACGATATTTTTGCAATCGTCGTAATTTTTCGAGTTTATGATTTTGTTCTTTTTTACATTTACCAATACGGACCTTTTGTTAAAATAATTCTCTGCCATCTCGAAAAAACGTTTATACCGCACTTTTTCTTCTTCGGTACTAGCAAAATCAATCGCTACGTTAACAAAACGAAGTATGTACATTCTTATATCCGCCGCACTTTCTCCGACGACCCCTTCCCACTCACAGGTTGCGTTACAGGCTTTAACGTTTTTTAACAAAGATACCGTTTTATTAAAATGTCTTTCGTTATACTCTTCGTCGTTGCTCGCAATCCTATTTTTTTCGGTAAAAAACACCCTTATATAGAATAACAATTCCGCAAACTGAAAATAGTATTTAGCATAATATGAATTATTAAGTATAGCTTTTACACAATAAGACAAGGCGATAAGCAAAGTGTCTTTTTGAAATTCTTTATCGTCTTTTATATTTATCGATATCGGAAAAGGTTTCGGATCTGAACGTTCCGTTTTATAAAAAATATCATTCGCCCACAAACAGACGCCTTCAACATAAGACACCCCCATTGCTGCATTGTTCGGCATTGCCTTTCTCCCGGCTGCCGCACTCGCAAGCAATACGGAGTAATTTTTAGTTATAATCGCATATCGGCTTACCAAATCCCATATCATCGGATACTTTTCAAATGAAAACTTCTTCGCCCCTTTGCCTACGTATTCATGTAAAACATCGTACATAACCTCCGCATCGCGTTTACGATAATAATGCAAAGCCACAATATAAAATGCGGTAAACGCCTTGTCTTTTTGAAACAATTCCCAAGAAGTCAAACTGTCGCTTTCCCTATACGTCGCAAGCAAAAACGTAAGTACGGTGATGTCGTCAAATGAAAAATGTTCATAAGTTTTCGTGCATTTGAGAATAAAATCGTAACTTAGCAAATATTCTTTTCGTTGCGCTTTATTCTTTGGCAGTATTTCGGCTATTATCGATGATATTTCGTTGACCTTTTTTCTTAAAAATACGTAATCGTAATACCCTTTAACATCAATTGTCGTCTGCATTTGTTTCTCCTTATCTTAAGCGTTTTGCCTTCGTCTTGATAGCCGTCAGGTATGTGCTAAAACAATCCGATTATTTTCCCGTTCTCGTCCACGTCGATTTGCTCTGCGGCAGGGTGGGCGGGCAGTCCGGGCATCGTGAGAATATCGCCGGTGTATACGACGTTGAACCCTGCCCCTGTACACGCTTTGACTCCGCGCACGGTTACGATAAAATCTTGCGGCGCGCAAAGTTTAGTCGGATCGTCGGAAAAACTGTACTGCGTTTTCGCAATGCAAACGGGATTTTTCCATAATCCCCTTTCGGTTATTTTTTTAATTGCGTTTTCCGCTTCGGCGGTATAGGTTACGCCTGCTCCGCCGTAAACTTTTTGCACGACTTTTTCGATTTTTTGTTTTATTCCGTCTTCGTCGGAATATGCAAAGGAAAAACTTCGTTCGTTTTTTTCGGTTAAGCGCACGATCTCGGCGGCGAGTTCTTCTCCGCCCGCTCCGCCTTTTGCCCAAACGTCGGACAAAACCGCCTTAATGCCCTGTTCTTCGCAAGCGGATTTAACCGCTTCAATTTCCTTGTCGGTGTCCGTGGGGAAACGGTTAATAGCGACTACGCAAGGCACTTTGTATACGTTGACGACGTTGTTTACGTGCCGTAAAAGGTTGGGCAAGCCGAGTCTGACCGCTTCTTCGTCTTCGCAATTTAATTGATTTTTTTTCTTGCCGCCGTGCATTTTCAGCGCGCGTATCGTAGCGACGACGACAGCCGCGTCGGGGGTTAAACCTGCTTTGCGGCACTTTATATCGAAGAATTTTTCCGCTCCGAGATCCGCGCCGAACCCGGCCTCGGTAACCGCGTAATCGGCGTAGCCGAGCGCGAGTTTGGTTGCGATAACGGAGTTGCAACCGTGCGCGATGTTGGCAAACGGTCCGCCGTGCACGAGCGCCGGAGTTCCTTCCAAAGTTTGCACGAGATTAGGCATAATTGCGTCTTTAAGCAACGCGCACATACTGCCTGCCGCCTTAAGATCGCCTGCGGTGATCGGTTTTCCGTCCGTGCTTTCCGCAACGGTTATCGCAGAAAGCCTTGCTTTAAGATCGCCGATCGACTCGGACAAACAAAGCGCCGCCATAACTTCGCTAGCGACAGTGATCTCGAACCCGTCTTCTCTCGGCACGCCGTTCTTTTTACCTCCCAAACCGTCCACGATGAAACGGAGTTGACGATCGTTCATATCGACGCAACGTTTCCAAGAAATACTTTTTACGTCCACGTTAAGGGAATTACCTTGCTGAATATGGTTGTCGAGCATAGCCGCAAGAAGGTTGTTTGCCGCGCCGATTGCGTGAAAATCTCCGGTAAAATGCAGATTGATGTCTTCCATAGGAACGACTTGAGCATAGCCGCCCCCTGCCGCGCCGCCTTTAACTCCGAAAACGGGACCGAGCGACGGCTCGCGTAACGCAACGCAAACCTTTTTTCCGAGCCTGCGCAACCCGTCCGCAAGTCCTATCGTCGTGGTCGTTTTACCTTCCCCGGCAGGCGTAGGCGTTATCGCGGTAACAAGTATGAGTTTCCCGCTTTTTTTCACGTTTTTCAACGCGGACAACTCGATTTTCGCCTTGTTTTTGCCGTACGGCACAACGAGATTTTCGTCGATACCGAGTTCGGCGGCGACCTCATAAATATTTCTCATTTTCGCATTTTGCGCAATTTGTATGTCGCTAAGCATTTCTTTCTCTCCTTAAACCGCCGACGAGCAAAGTTCTCTCGCCGCTTTGTTTATTATTGTAACATACGCGCGCAATATTTCAATCCGTTTTCGCCGTTTTCTCAAAATAACCCGATAAACCGTTCCTTTCGAAAAATCTTGTAATTCGTAAAAACTTTCCCCCGACAAAGAATAACAAAAACAAAACGGGCAATAATGAAACCAAACAACGGAGGTGTTTATATATGGAATTAGCAAAAAGCAAAACTTTTGAAAATCTCGCCCGTGCATACGCTGGCGAATGTCAAGCCCGAGTAAGGTACGAATTTATCGAATACGGCGCAAGAAACGAGGGTTTTACCGCATTGAGCGAGTTAATCGACAAAGTGGTCTACAACGAGTTCAACCACGCGAGAATGTTTTATACTTTTATGCAGAAAGCGTCGGATAAACCTATACAAAACGTGGAAATTTGCGCAGGCTATCCGTTTAAGGAAAAATGGAACCTTCTCGAAAATTTGAAACTCGCCGCCGAAGACGAGAAAAACGAGGCAGAAAAAATCTATCCCGAATTCGCCGAAACCGCAAGAAAAGAAGGGTTCGCCGAAATAGCGGAACTGTTCGACAATATCATTCAGGTGGAAAACTGCCACAGAATGTTGTTCGAACAACTACACTGCCAAATGAAAAACGGAACGATGTACGCAAGGAAAGACCCTACGAAAGGGAAATGCTCTTCCTGCGGATACGAATCAACCGCCGCAAAAGCCTGGACGGAATGTCCGCTCTGCAAAGCAAAACAAGGCGCGGTTATGCTCAAAATCGACGACGGACAATAACCTATACCGATAAATAAATCTTTCGGCTGTTAAGAAGAACTTTCTTAACGGCCTTTTTTTCGTATACAAACTTTTTTATCGAACACGCCGGAAATTTCACTCGTCGGGCGGGTGGGGCGACGCGGATTGCCCGCCCGCCCCATAAAATCGATTTAGGCGTTTACTTCGTTCGGGGTTAATTCGGCAAACGAATACCTTTCGTTCTAAAAAACGCCGCTAAGCGACTTTCGTTGCTTAACGGCGTTTCGTTCGTTTATTAAGTAAGATATTCGATTCGGACTTATTAAGGTCTGACTACGCTCGTGTGTCCCGTACGAACTATTGCAAATATTTTAGTTCCGAGACTCTCGGCTTCCATAGATGTTTCGGTCGTGTTAAACTCATATTCTTCTGCCGACACGACGTAATATTCTTTTTCGTTTGTTTTTACGCTTCTGTAATTTAACACGGTCGAATAGTTGGCGTAAGTCGTGTTAAACGTAGCGATTTCGGCGTCGTCCGAGCGATTTTTGACTTTCACTTCAACGTATGCTTTGGATAAATCTCCGGAAACTCCCAAGTATCTCACGGTTCTCGTTTCGTACGTTCCGTTAACGAATTCTCTCGTTTTGCTTACGAGGTTACCGTCTTCGTCGTATTTATCGCCGAGTTCCACCGCAACGCTGCCGTTGGAAAGATTGATAATCATATCCTTGCTTTCTCTGTCTTTCACCGTGGCTCTGCCGCCGTTTATATTCCCGATTTCGCTATATTCGGGTTTTACCACTACTTTACCGTCGTAATCAAGTATGCCGTATTTCCCGTCGTACTTAACGATTATTCTTTGCGACACAAGGTCTACGAAACAAACTTCCGCGCCGAGCGTTATTTCATTCTCCAAGTTTGCGTCTACTATCGCCGCGCTTTGCTCGTCGTTTGCGTTGATTATGTATTTATCAGCCGCAATTTTTATGATTTTACTTAAATCGTACGCGCCGAGCGTAGCGGTAAGGTCGGCTTTCACTCCGAAATTTCCGTCAAGTTCGACTACTTTCTTTTGCTCGGATTTTTTACCGTTTTGATATTCTCTTACTTCTGCGATTACTCCGAGTACGTTTCGATAGACAACGCCGTCTTTCTCTTCGAGTTTTTCCGCCATATGGATGTTTTCTATCGAATAATTAAAGTCGATTTTCGTAAGGGAACCCGTCAAAATATCGGCAACGTAATGTTCGACTTTATAAAGCAACTTGCTCGTTTCGTCATAATACGTATAATCCGTTGCTGTTTCGGGTACTTTGTAAGAATAAGTATACAATATTTTCCCTTCGTGCGCAAGACTAGCGTCGTATTGCCCAGGAACAAGCGTCTTCGCTATAGTTTTTCCGTCTTTATCGGATATTACGATAACGCTATAATCTCCGGTATAGTATTCGCTGTAAAAGTAATTTTCGTACCCTGTTCCGAATATTTCCGAAAGGTTTTCTCTCTCTTTTTCGAGTTTTCCTCCGACGGTCGGGTCTTTCTTCCCGTCTTTTTCGGTAACGGAATTCGCCGCCTTGATAATACCGTTGTCGTTTTGCACGGTAAACGTTTTTTCACTCTTTTGTTTATCTTTTTCTATCGTGACAACGTACTTTTCATAACGCGTTTCTTTTATTTTCTCTCCGCCGGAGTAAAGATAAAACGTGTTGCGATTTCCGTCGATAACGCTCACGTCGGCGCCGTATTCGCATATTTTTCCACCGAAACAATCGTAAAGCGCGTTATTTTTCTCGTCGATAATGAATTTGGGTTCGTCGCCGAATATGCCGCTGTAATCGATGTTTTCGTCCATATCGTTAAGAATTACCTTGCCCGCTACCAACGAATATACGTCAACGGTGTCCTTTTTCCTGATAAAATAAATCCCGTTGTCTTTCGCCGAAACGGAAACGGCTTCGTCTTTGTAAAGCGCGTTCAATGCCGAAACGTCAAGAGCGGAATACTTGAACCCGTCGGCGTCTTCGCCGCTTGTTTTGTCGAACATATAAGAATAAAGTTCGCTGTAATCGGTGCCTTTCGTTTTGTCTTTACAAGCAACGAACGTCGTTGCAAAAATAACGACGAACAGGCACACTGCCAGAATGATTGTCAGTTTCTTTTTCATAATTAACCTCCTTTGAAATGAAACTACTTTAATTATATATCGAATTCGCGCAACTTGACAAGGGGTATTTTGGGGCTAAAACAAAACTCGTCGGGGTTTCCGACGAGTTTTAATCATTATTTTTTCGGTTCAAAATCTTTAAGCGTAAACACGAGTTCGTTTTCCGCTATCAAAACGGGGTGTCGCACGCTCTTTATTATCGACCCTTCGCCGAAACTAAACTGCCCTTCGGCGTCTTTCGGAAGATAACACACGCTTATCCCCTTTCCTATCGGGCTTTCCGCTCTCGTAATATTAATCATATTGCATTTCACGCTGCCGAGCGAACTCTTCGTCGGTACCGTGGCGGCGTTTGAAACGTACGTGCATTTGAGTTTTACCACGCTGTCCGTAAACGGGTCCGCTACGTTTATCGACGATGGGGAGTGAGCGAGGGGCAACGCCCCTGCGAACTAAAAATGAAAGCGGAATGTGTCATTCCGCTTCCGTGTAAGTCCGACTTACACGGGCCGAGCGTTTATTCTCACAAACCGCAGTGACTGCGTCAAACGCCCGTGTAACGTTTGGTCGGTTTATTTTATTCTTGCGTTTCGCTTATTTCCGCCTCGTTTTGTTTTACTTTTGCGTTCACGTCTTCGAGTTTGTACGTTCTTACGTCCTGGCTACCGTCTTTTAGCGTTACTCTGATATTACATTCGCGTTTAAGAAGGTTGTTTGACACGACCGTTCCTTCGCCGTCGGGGGTCATTGCGGTAGAATTTACCTTCGGCATTTGGCTGAACGTTTCCTGATAATAAGCGTTTTCGAATTTCAAGCAACACATAAGTTTGCCGCAGCAACCGCTTATTTTCGTAGGGTTCAGGCTAAGCCCCTGAATTTTTGCCATTTTTATCGATACTTTTTCAAAATCTCTAAGGTACAGCGTGCAGCAGCACGGTCTTCCGCAAGCGGCGAGCGCGCCGCGCATTTTTATATCGTCGCGTTCGTATATTTGCCTGAGTTCTATTCTTACGTGAAAAACGGACGCAAGTTCTTTAACAAGTTCTCTGAAATCCACTCTTCCTGCGGCGGTGAAGTAATAAATGATTTTTTGTCTGTCAAACGTGTACTCTGCGTCGACGAGTTTCATTTCGAGTTTTTTCTCGGCGATTTTTTCCTGTCCGACTTTAATCAGATTGTCCCGTTTCGCCACGTTTTCGTCGTGACGTTTGGTATCTTCCGCCGTCGCCTTTCTGACGATTTCTTTAAGCGGCGCAACCACCATATGGTCGGGCACTTCGTGGTTAGCATTAACGACCGTGCCGTATTCCATACCGCGCGCGGTTTCGGTAATAACCCCGTCGCCTTTTTCGAATTTAACGTCTTTGGGCGAAAAATAGTACGTTTTCCCCGACGTTCTGAACTTTACGCCTATTACTTCTTTTGCCATTTATACTTTGCCTCCAAAATTTCCATTAACAGCCAACCGCCGACGGAATATGCGTTCATATTCGCCGAAAGCCTTTTTCGCGCTTCGTTTACGGCTATTATCGCCGCCGCCGCGCTTTGTGCGGTATACCCTTCCGCCGCCCGAGCCAAATCGTATTCGCGGTTAACGGTATACAACGGCGCAGTGCTGCCCGTTACTTTTTTCATAACGTCGCACAGTATTATTTCCATAAAATCGAGAGTTATTTTCACGACGTCTTTTTCAAACAAACCGCCGTAAACGTATTCCGGAACGCTTGACGAACGTTTCATTTCCGTCATCAACGCAAACGTTTTTTCGTACAAATCCCGAAATCCCTCTTCCCGGCAAAACTTTTCCGCTTTGGAATAATTCCCCATCGAAAACGCCGCCGCAGTTTCCGCCGTCAACGCGTCTTCGCCGTTTTGTATGAGTTCTTCCGCAATGTCCGCTGCGGAAACGTCTTCAAGATAAAGTTTCTTTCCGCGCGACCTGAGCGTCGCCAAAAGTCCGCTTTCGTGCGAAACTCCGAGAAAAATAACGAGATTTTCCGGCGGTTCTTCGTACGTTTTCAAAAGTTTGTTCTGCGCCGCCGGCGACAACAACTCCGCGTTGTCGATAACCGCGATTTTTTTATCTCCGATTATGCACTTGACGTAAACCTGTTCCAACAACTCGTTCACGTCCTTAACCGTCGGCTTGTCCCGTCCGTCGAGTTTAAGCACTTCCACGTACTCTCTGTTCAGCACCTGCGTACAAACCGCGCACTCTCCGCAAGCCGTCGGACAAAGCAGTTTCATCTCCGCAAGCAGGAAAAACGAATCGCGCAACTCGTCGTCTTCGCCGCACACGATATAGGCGTGCGAAACCGCACCCCTTTCTACGTCGCAGGCAAACCGCTTATACGCTACGTTTTTTCTTACAAGGTCGAAATTCACTACTCTATTATCCCCCGCGCGCGCAGCGCGTCGATTATTTTTCCGCTCGTAACGAGTTTGTCCTCGTCGGGTTCGATGCGAATATAACGACTTTCCGTCGCCGCAAGTTCCTTAAACCCACGATACACCGCAAGGTGAAACTCGTCCTTTTCCGCCTCCAACCTGTCGTTTTCCACGACGTTTCCGCTTTGCCTGCGCCAGGAAGTAAGCGGATTCATATCGAGAAACACCACCGCGTCGGGCATACATTTACGAAAAGCGTAACCGTTTATCGCGGTAACCCTCTCCCTGCCCAGTCCGCGCGCATAACCCTGATACGCAATCGAACTGTCTACGTAACGGTCGCAAATCACCGTCTTTCCGGCGTTAAGCGCAGGCAAAATAAAATTGTCGATATGCTCGCTTCTCGCCGCCGCAAACAAACTCGCCTCGCACTCCGCGCTCATCTCTTCGTGCAAAATGAGTTCTCTTATCTTCTCGGCAAGGGGCGTGCCGCCCGGTTCACGGGTAAACACGGCGTCCTGACCGGTTTTTTCAAAATATTCTTTTATTAGTCTGAGTTGCGTGCTTTTGCCTACGCCTTCGCACCCCTCGAACGTAATAAACTTACCTTTTCCCATAGTCGTTCTCTCTTTTAACTATTTTATCACATAAATCAACCCGTTTTCAACCCCGAAAACGCGCTTTTCTCTCTCCGCTTTCGCCAAAAACGCAATATCCCGCTCCGTTATCTCGTCACCCGGATAAATAAGCGGCGTACCCGGCGGATATAACCCGGCGCAAACGAACGCTTTCCTTCCCTTTGCCTCGGTAAGCAAAATTCTCTCCGCGTCGCACCCGAACTCAATCGGGGCGGGCCTCGGGTGGGGCTTATACGGCACGTCGCACTCGGCGTATAAAGGCAAACGCCCTATGCCGTTCACCGCATCGCCAAGGGCGGCAAGATGACGATAATTGTACGGATTAACGATAAATACCACGTCGCGTCCGAAAGTCGTTTCCGCAACGAACCCTTCGTTCCGCAACGCTTCTTCCACCGCTCCGCCGTCAAACGGAGAAGTAAGAACGACCCTCGTCGGATCCTGCGTTTTCTTAACCGAAAACGGCGATTTCACCGCCGAAACGAACTTTCCTACTTCTTCCAAAACTTCGTCGTACAGCCTTTCTCCGTCCTTTTCGAACAAGTCTATCGCTCGCTCGATCGAACACATCGTCATAAACGACGGCGACGTCGTATGAAATATTTTTCGGGCAAGAAGCGCTTTTTCCGCATACTCGTTTCTGCAACAAAGCACACTTCCGCCGGTCAGCACGGGCAAGGTTTTATGCAGACTTAAGATTACCAAATCCGCACATTCGGAAGCCGATTCAGGCAGTTTCGAAGAAAATTCAAAATGCGAGCCGTGTGCGGAATCCACTATCGAAACGTAACCGTTTTTTCTAAGCAAATCGCAGTATTCTTTCACGGGAAGAACGTTGCCGAAATAATCCGGCGAAGTGAAAATAACGATTTTTACGTCGCTCGGAATCTCGCTCGGATCGCAAAAAGCGTCTGCGTGGTACGCTTTCGCCCGGCATACGGACAAGGCGTTATACACGGATACGTGTGCGTTGCCTACGATAAGGAACGCGCCGAGTTTGCTTACGGAATACACCGCCTGAAAAATATTGTGCGTTGCGCCTTGCGTTGAAATAAAACAAGCCTCCGCCTTGTAGACGGAAGCCGTTTTTCGTTCGAGTTCTGCTATGTAACTAACGGACGAAAGCAAGTTGTCGGTGTACGGCAATTCCGTCACGTCGGTCTTCGTAATATCGTCGGGCAAAACGCCTGCGTGCGACGGCGTGTGAAAACTGATTTTATTCCCGTTTTCGAGAATTGCCGCGGTTAACTTTCCGCTCAATTTACTCTCCCGTTCTGGAAATCGAAAGGATATCGAACGCCATTTCTCCGGACGGCGTTTTTGCGATTACTCTCTCTCCGACTTTATGTCCGGCGAGCGCTCTGCCGATAGGGCTTTGATCGCTTATCTTGTTGTCAAGCACGTTGCTTTCCAAAGAAGATACGATTACGAATTCCACTTCTTCGTCGAACTTAACGTCATATACTTTAACCGTCGTTCCGATACCGGCGTGTTTCGCGTTGATGTCCTGTTCGTTTATAATCTCGACGTCGCTGAGTATGTCTTCCAGTCTTGCAATCTCGATTTCGTTGGCTTCCTGTTCGGACTTAGCCGCGGAATATTCGGCGTTTTCGCTCAAGTCGCCGAATTCCTTAGCAGTCTTAATCGCTTTGGAAATCTCGTCACGTTTTGCGGTTTTGCGATTTTGCAACTCCGCCGTAAGTTCGTCAAACTTCTTCTGTGTGAGAATTTGTTTCGCCATTTTTCGTAAAACTCCTTATTTTTAGTCGCAGCGATTTTTTCACCGCGAGCGTTTATTTACAAACAAATATTATATATTAAACCAACCGATAAGTCAACCGCAATAGTCGCTTTTACGATAAATCCGACAAATCGCTCAGCCATTCCGAACAAACCGCGTCCGACGGCATACGCAAATCGCCGCGCGGCGATAAAGAAACCGACCCGACCTTTACCCCGTCGGGTATGCACGAACGCTTGAATTGCTGCGCGAAAAACCGTTTTACAAACGTCGTAAGCCACTTTTTTATCGTTTCGTCGTCGTATTTTCCGTTAAACGTATATTTCGCTATGCGATAAATTTTCGACGGCGAAAAAGCGTAACGGACGAAGTAATAAAGGAAGAAATCGTGAAGTTCGTACGGACCGACTTTGTCTTCGGTGATCTGCACGATTTTTTTACCGTCCGACGGCAAAAGTTCGGGACTTATCGGCGTGGCGAGTATGTCGTTTAACGCGCGTTCTACCCCTTTTCCGTAGCGTTTCGCCTCGTAAGAAACAAGGTGCTTTACCAAAGTTTTCGGAACGGAACAGTTGACGCCGTACATCGACATATGGTCGCCGTTATAGGTCGCCCAACCTAATGCGAGTTCGGACAAATCCCCCGTGCCTACGACGAGTCCGTTGCGACTGTTGGCGTAGTCCATAAGCACCTGTGTTCTCTCTCTTGCCTGTGCGTTTTCGTACGTTACGTCGTACTTGTCCATAGGATGTTTTATATCGCTTAAATGCCGACTGACAGACGTGCGGACGGATATCTTGACGCACTTCGCGCCTATGCTGCGAGTAAGAAGTTTTGCATTCTTAAGCGTGCGTTCGGTAGTACCGAAACACGGCATTGTGATACCGTAAACCGTGAATTGAGATTTTTGTTCTTCGCTTAAAAGGTTCTTTGCCCGTACCGCCACGAGAAGGGCGAGTGCGCTGTCCAAGCCGCCGCTTATACCGATTACCGCGCTTGAAGAACGGGTGTGCTCGATACGTTTCGCAAGGGCGTGCGCCTGAAGGGAAAGAATGAGTTCGGTACGTTTTTCGAGTTCCGCTCCGCCGGGTACGAACGGAAGAGTGGGATAAGAACGGGTGAGAGCGGTTTCCGTCGCAGACATATCTGCGGAAACCGTTTTATAGGTAAGATCGGGGTGCGTGTATTGAGCGTATTTCGTGCGTTCCGCCGCAAGGGAAGAAACGTCGATTTCCGTGAAAATCAAGCCGTAATCGAACAGGTTGCTTTCGGCAAGAATTCGCCCGTTTTCCGCAATTATATCGTGTCCGGCAAACACCATATCGGTCGTGCTTTCCCCCGCTCCCGCGTCGGCGTAAAGGTACGCGCAAAACAGTTTCGCCGACTGCATAGAAACGAGCGAGCGGCGGTATTCCGCTTTGCCGACGAGTTCGTTGCTAGCAGAAAGATTGACTATTACCGTCGCACCCGCCAAGGCGTGGGATACCGACGGCGGATTCATTACCCACAAATCTTCGCATATTTCGGCGGCAATGCGCAAATCGGGCACGGAAGGAACGGTTATTAGTATTTTCGCGCCGAAAAGCGTTTTTTGACCGCAAAAATCCACTTCGACGGTTTCGGCAAAAGCCGGCGTAAACTGCCGTTTTTCGTAAAACTCGTTGTAGTTCGGAAGATAGGTTTTCGGTATCAGGGCAAGAATTTTGCCTTTGAAAATCGCCGCCGCAACGTTGTAGTTTTTATCGAGAAAGTTAAACGGCAATCCTACGAAAATCACCGCGTCCACCGCCGCCGTTTCGGCAAGAATACGTTTAAGCGCGTTTTCCGCGGCAGAAACGAGAACTCCGTGATAGAACAAATCCCCTGCCGTGTAAGCGGTAAGGGACAACTCCGGGAAAACGATAATTTTCGCGCCACGCTGCGCCGCTTCGCGCACGGAAAAAATAATCTGCTCGGCATTGTAGGCTACGTCCGCGACCTTTAACTTAGGCGAACCGCAAGCAACTGTGATAAACCCGTCTTTCATAACAATTTTTTCTCCATTTTTTCGTTTTTTTGCCAAAACAAACGCCGGACAAACAACGATTTTTCGTATTTTTAATGTTTTTGCCGTATCACAAACCTAGCAAAACCACTTTTTATAAAATTTTACCACTTTACGAACGGATAATCAACGCTTTTTCTCAAACTTTATAAAATTTAACACAACGTAAAAGACAACCGCCCTGACCGATTAAAAAAGATAAACCGATTACGGAAAAAAGCGAGAGAGCCGTCGAAATAAAATTTTTATAAAAATTCTTCGCAAAAACAGTTCACATAAAAAGAAAAATGCGGTATTATAATTAGGTAAACGAACGAGGGCAATTAACTCAGTTGGTAGAGTGCTTCCGTCACATGGAAGAAGTCAGGGGTTCGAGTCCCTTATTGCC